>CXWK01022781.1_pt1 | contig 28635 bp, 29 predicted proteins | sample 590851 | NCBI WGS metagenome assembly CXWK01 (sample SAMEA3498364, study PRJEB10139) | wastewater metagenome | biome: wastewater treatment plant; material: activated sludge | place: Denmark | collected 2014-08-01
TTTGTTCTTACGGGTGTTTCAACAGTTTTTTTCTATGCAAGATTATGGCGCCGATCCGGTGTTATGACTGATCTTGAATTTTATGAAATAAGATATTCAGGTAAAGCTGCAAGCTTTGTTCGTGGTTTCAGATCGATATACCTTGGATTTTTCTTTAATGTTATGATAATGGCAACTGTAAATCTTGCTGCTTGTAAGATTGCGGCAATTCTTTTTGGAATGGATCGCTGGCAAACATTAATGATAGTTGGATTTCTTAATGTAATTTTTGCGGCGCATTCTGGATTATGGGGTGTACTTGTAATTGATATGATTCAATTTTTTATTAAGATGACTGCGGTAATAGCTGCAGCTTATTTTGCATTAAGTCTTCCTCAAGTTGGTGGATTATCCGGAATGGTGGATAAACTTTCTGCTATTAAAGGACCAAATGGAATTAATTATCTTAACATCCTTCCCGATTTTACGAACAATTGGGATATTGCTTTAGCAGTCTTTATAATGCCAATTGCTGTTCAATGGTGGGCAGTTTGGTATCCAGGCGCAGAACCAGGTGGCGGAAGTTACATTGCTCAAAGAATGTTAGCTTCAAAATCAGAAAAAGATTCATTAGGTCCAGTCTTGTTTTTTAATCTTGCACACTATGTTTTACGTCCGTGGCCTTGGATTTTAGTTGGATTATGTTCAATAATTATTTATCCAAATTTATCTGATATACAAACAGCATTTCCAAATCTGGATCCAAAATTACTTGGTCATGATATCGCTTATCCAGCAATGCTAAAATTTCTTCCTGTAGGATTTATTGGATTAATGGTTGGTGGATTAATTGCTGCAAACTCTTCCACAATACTTACACATTTAAATTGGGGAGCTTCTTACTTAATACACGATTTCTATCGTCGTTTTATTAATAAGGATGGACAAGAAAAACACTATGTGTTTGCTGGTAGAATTGCAACAGTTATTTTATTTCTTAGCTCATCTTTTCTTGTATTTTTCCTGGATACTGCAAAAGATACTTTTGATATTATTCTACAAATTGGAGCTGGAACAGGTTTGCTCTATTTGTTAAGATGGTTTTGGTGGCGTATAAATGCCTGGAGTGAAGTAGCTGCAATGGTTAGTTCATTTGTTATATCTATCATCTTGTTAGTACTAAATAAAAATGGAGTTACAATTTCTACGCACATAGGATTACTTATTACAATTGCATTTACAACAATATGTTGGGTTGTAGTTGCCTATTTAGGACCTGAAACAGATAGGAAAACATTAATCGATTTTTATAAAAGAGTAAAACCTTTTGGTCCCGGTTGGGAAGTTATACGCATTGAAGCTGGAATAAGTAAAGAGGACGCAAGATCATCACACGAAAATATTCCTCTTGGATTAGTTGGATGGTTCTCTGGCTCAATAGTGATTTGGTCTTCTTTATTCTCAATAGGTAACTTTCTATATGGAAGATTAACAATTGCTTTTGTACTTCTTGCAGTATTTATTATTAGCGGAATAGTTTTACTTAAAGTAATCAATAGGCTTTGGAGCAAAGATACAGCAGCAGAATCTGCTGGATAATTAAACTAAATAATTGTAGTCCTAAACAAAAAAGCGAAGACTGAAATAATCAATCTTCGTTTTTTTTATGCGGAGAGGGTGGGATTCGAACCCACGGTACCCTTGCGAATACACTACCTTTCCAGGGTAGCCAATTCAACCACTCTTGCACCTCTCCGGATTTTACAATACTATAAGAACTTCTTAAAAATTGCTCACAAATATATTATTAAAGCACTAGCTAACAAAACTTTGCAATTTAATGCGAGCATAAATTTATTTAACTTTGCAATATTGATTAGGAAAGGTGGCAGAGTGGCTGAATGCGGCAGTCTCGAAAACTGTTATACCGGGAAACTGGTATCGAGGGTTCAAATCCCTCCCTTTCCGCAAGTAAATTAATAATTACTGGGTAACTATTTTCGTTTAATTACTTGTGATTTTAATCCAAGTGTCAAAATAAAATTGGCAAGATCTTTACCATCTATATACATAGTTCCGTTGACTATCCGCTCAGAGAATTCGCCATTAGTTAACACAAATTTTCTTTTAATCTCATTTGATGCTGGTTTAAAATGTATAACTTCTTCGTAATCTTCTTTTTTTACATCTGTGGTTAACAAACACTTGCCGTGTAGGTTTACAAGTGTTGTTCCTTTTCTGGCTGTACCAATTATATAAAACATTGGTTCATCATCAATATCCATAATACTGATATCACGGTAACCGAGATAACTAAAGAAATATTTTATAATTCCTTTATAACTATTTAAATCGATTGAATGAAGTTTGGTTAGCATTTTTGAACGTTCACTATTTAAGACTTTTTTATATTGATCGTTTAAACCAAATACTGAAAGCCAATCTTCAGGAGTCATTAATTCTGAAAGAGTTTCACTTTTTAAATTATCGAATAAGTAACGGTTATTAAATCCCTTCTCAATTATTATCCTTTGCAAATCCTCTTCAAAGACATCCCTGATATTATAGTTCCACATAATAACTGGAACTTCAACAGGATTATTTATACTCAAGTCATCTTCATTTTGCCACAGTGTAATGGGGTTCCACCACTGATCAAAATTAATTATATAAGGAACTTTTTTAAGATTTAGTTTTAGTCTTGATGGTTTTAGGTTTGTTAAAAAAACTGCAACCTCTCTTCTATCATAAAATGTATTTAATGAATTTTTAAGTTCTTCCGTGGACATTCCGTTTCTACCGGCAACAAATTTAACATTATTTGCTTCTAGTGCTTTTTCAATTTTTTTAATTCCATTTACATCATATTGGGTAAATATAACTGCTTTCTTCTTATTTCGCTGTATAGCTTCAACTTGTTCAATAAGCAAATTTGCTTTTGGGCTGATATTTCTAAATGCTGAAAAATTAAGAATTTGTTTTAGTTTATGAATAATTGAAAAAATGTTAGATTGAAATCTTAATGGATTTGGACTGTCAAACAATTTAGTAAGTTCATCTTTAGCTTGAGCCATAGCCTCCGAATATTCAAACAGTTGCATTTCATCCAACTGTAACCAAATATTATTTATTGTAACAACCGGGTTATCCTCTTGGATTTCCTCAAGAGTTTTCCCAAAGAAATTAAATTCAACTTTTTGAGCAAATTTAAATTCTTCTAAAAACTTTTTACTATGTTTTTCATTTATTATCGCTGATAAAAACCAGATATAACTGGGTTCGATTTTATTAATAATATTATCGATCTGCTCTGATGAAGATTTAATATTAATCATTTCATCAAACAACACAAGATCAAGTCGATCAAAATCCTTTACATCTATTTTTCCGATATCGCCAATATCAAGAAACCAAATTACAGAATTGCCTTTTATTCTTTTAGTTGTTCCCGGTTCAACTTTTTTTATTTTTATTTCTTTTGCAAATGATTTTAAGGAGATTGACCAATATTCCTTAAATCGATTAGAATCGCTAATCAACAGAACAGATTTAACATTACCTTTTTTATTAAGATAACCAATTGCAGCTGATGTTTGATTAAACTTTTCATATCCAAGTTCATCATGTAGCATTGCAAAGTTATTCGATGAAAGAAATTCACCTGAATCGCGTTGATGATTATTAAGTGCATTAAAATTACTACTATACTCTACCCAACTTAGCTCACGATATGATGATAAAAGTGAGAGAACTTCTGTTTTTGCTGCATCGGAAATATTTGGATCATTCAACGCATCAATAACAACCGGATCAAGATTTTTTTGTTTAACAACTACTTTTTTAACAACTGTTTTTGGTAAATCAATTTTTACTTTAAATACTGGATGAGCAATTTCAAATGATGGTGAATAAAATTTTACATCTGCTTGAGGGATTTCTTCAAATGGAATTGAATACGACGAAGTAGCGCTGTTAATTATATCATCAATTCCAGGAACATCAATTTTTATCACAAATGGTTCATTAAATTTTTCAACCTCCACACTCTTAGATTCAAAAATTGAATTATCAAATTTTTCAACATTCAACAATTCAATATTATAGATCTCGGGAACAAGATTGGCAAGATGATCCGTAACTTCAGGTGGATTTATTAATAATGGGATTTCTTTTACTGGTATATCCGAAAAACTAATATCATTAGAAAATGTTGAAATTACGTTGTCAATCAATACTGATGATTTATCAATTGTGGATTTTGGTTTAGCAATAAACTTAGCGGATTGATCTTGAACTAAAGCAGGCTTTACTATAAAAATAGAAGATTGATCAAATATTTTAGGAACTTGTGGTAATCCGGATGTAAGATCATAAATAGTACAATCGGCAAGTAGACTTTCTTTCAGTGTAAATAATTGAGGTTTAGTTAAACCGAAAAATATAAGATAAGCTCTTGGTTTTTCTAATAGATACTTTTGTCTTATTCCAGGTGTTTCACTTGATAAAAGCTTAAACTTAAGCTTCAAATTATTTGGAGTCTTTAATTGTTCAATTGGAAAATCATCTAGTACTTCAGAGTAGTACAATGATTTAACTTCAGGTGTAATTATGCGTGGTTTTCTCAGCCATTTTGCATAATGAAAGTCATCTGTCAGTTCAATCTTCGCAACTTTAGAAGCGATTTTTGATCGTGCTGTACGAATCATTTATTTTCTAATCATTGGTTCTTTGTAACTGAACTTGTTCACAAGCTGCTTTAAGTCTTTCAAAAGGTTCTGATAAATTTCTGGCTTCAGAAATTTTCTCCAAACTTTCTTTTATTCCCTTTAACTCTTCGGAAAACTTCTGTGATGTTTCAATAAAACCTTTAGCTGATCCATTCATAGGAGTATTTAATGCTTCAAGAACCGTATTATTTCTAGATTTTTGCTTATCATCTCCAAGTAATCTTATAACTCTTATTCCTTGTTTATGATTAGCACCCAGAAATAAAGGATCTTTGACAACTATTATATCAATTTGTTCATTAACAGCATTCAACAAAGGTACAGAAATCAACTCAACAAGTATATGTTCTAAAAGTACATCACCGTAAAGTGTTTTCTGAAAACTTGTTGGACGTATAGGCGCAGTAACTCTGAATTCCAACGGTTTCGTTTCAGAATCAGTTACCAATATCGCACCCATTACTCCACCATTCTCACTAAGTGTATAGGTTTCTAGAAATGCTAGTTTTGCTATTTCCATGTTATCTCTCCGTCTACAAATTATTAATATTTATTTTCACAGAAGTAATTTTCAATATTAGTGCCATAGTTGGACAACTTTGTCGTAAGTGTCAGAAGCTACTAATTCGACTCAAAAAGTAAAAAGTACAACATAACTTTTAGACAAAATTGTCGGTTAATTTTTGTATTTGATGATATATTCTGACTTTTTTAAAAAATTTTGGGCTTAATAAAATTATTTACATTTATTTTCTAACAATACTACCTGTTTTTGTATTTGGTATTTTTTTTCTGATAGCGAGGATAAGTGTAAATTATTTTACTATTAAAGCAAGAATTACATGTTTGGATATATTTTGATTTGGAAATACTTTTAATTGTTGAAACTACAATAATTAAATAAAGTAAAATTTTACTCGACTATAGATAAGAAATAGCTTGACACTTAATAAAAGATAGTCTAATTTTATATAGACTAAATCTAAATAATTTGTAAAAATAATGAAAACAGCTTCAGAATTAAACTTTGGTGAAATTGGAATTATCTCAGATATTGACAATTCACATCCTTCATTTAGAAGAATATTAGAAATAGGTTTTACACCCGGACAGGAAATTGAGTTGATTAACTCTTCAGCATTCAATGATCCACTTGCGTTTTCACTTCGTGGGGCACTGATAGCAATTAGGAAACATGAAGCTGACTGCATTATTTTGTCATGAGTGATACTTCTGCTAAGAAGTTGCGTTTGATAACATTGGTGGGTCCACCTAATTCAGGCAAAACTACTCTATTTAATTTATTAAGCGGTAAAAATTTAAAGACAGTTAATTATCCTGGTTCTACTGTCGAATATTCCACTTGTAAAATTCAATCAAAATTTGGTATAGATGCAGATATTTTAGATTCTCCAGGAATCATTAGTCTAAATCCCAATTCACCCGATGAAGAAGTATCCATAAATTCTCTATACAATCATCCTGTTTTTGGATCTCCACACCTTTTAGTTGTGACTGTAGATTCAAGCCAAATTTCCCGTCATCTTTTATTGCTTAAGCAGTTAATCGAATCTGGTTTTAATCTGGTTGTTGCACTAACTATGAATGATTTAATAATTAAGCGAGGATTTTCAATCGATTCGAATAGGCTCGCAGAAGAATTGGGTTGTGGAGTGATAAAGATTGATGGAAGAAATGGCGAGGGATTAGAAAAACTAATAAGTTGTATAAAACCAAAACTTTATTTTGACAAAACGGATTTTAATGAATCACCTAAGAAAATTTTTGAAAACGCAAGTAAAGAGAGATTATTAGATATTTACAGACAAATTGGTAGAATCGAAAATTTAGTAACGATTCCAATTTCAGAAAATGTGTCCTTAAGTTTAAAAACCGCTAATGAAAAACTGAAAATATTAAATCCAACCTTAAAATACGGAAGTAATAGACCTGATGAACTAACGTTGAAAATTGATAGCTACTTATTACACAAAAAACTTGGATTGTTATTCTTTTTTTTAATAATGGCTTTTACATTTACTTCAATATTTTGGATTGCAGATCCATTTATGGGTTATGTTGATGATTTTTTTGGCTCACTATCATCTAAAGCATCTGATTTTTTTGGTGCGACTTGGTACGGTGATTTAATTGCTGATGGAATTATAAGTGGATCAGGTTCGGTATTAGTTTTTCTTCCACAAATATTAATTTTGTTTTTAATTCTTGGATTATTAGAAGATTCAGGATACTTAGCTCGCGGTGCAATGCTTATAGATAAACCACTTTCAAAAATAGGACTAAATGGAAAATCATTTGTTCCAATGTTATCAGGTTTTGCATGTGCTATCCCTGCCATGCTGGCAGCACGTACAATTTCTAATAGAAGAGAACGTTTGTTGACAATTTTTATTATTCCTTTAATGAGTTGTAGTGCACGACTACCAGTTTATGCTCTTTTAATAGCCTTTTTAACTCCACCTGATAAAGCCTGGCTTGCAGGTATAGCACTTGCAGTTATCTATATTTCAAGTATTCTAGCTTCATTAATAATTGCGGCTATTGTAAATAAGTTTAATAAAGGTCTTTTAAGAACTGAAGATAATTCGTCATTTATATTGGAACTTCCAACCTACCGATTGCCTAAAATTTCTATTGTATTAAGAAATTCACTTGAGAATGCACGGCAATATATCTTTAGAGCTGGTCCAACAATTTTAATCTTATCTATAGTTATCTGGTTTTTAACTTATTTTCCAAATCATACACCAGAAATTGATACAATTGGATTGACACAAGAACAAATTGTTCTTCAAATAAAAGCAGAAAGACTTTCCACATCATATTCTGCTGATTTAGGTAAACTAATACAACCTGTAATGAGTCCGTTAGGTATGGATTGGCGTGTTGGTGTTTCTTTGATTGCAGCTTTTGCAGCGAGAGAAGTTTTTGTTAGTTCGTTAGCAATGATTTTCCGAATAACGGATGATGAAAATATTCAGAGTTCCATTTTATCAGCGATGGATGAAGCAAAAAATGAAGATACTGGTAAACCACTATTTACTGTATCTACAATTATTGGATTAATTGTGTTCTTTATATTCGCAATGCAATGCTTATCTACAGTAGCTGTTTCTAAAAAAGAAACTGGAGGTTGGAGAATACCAGTTCTTCAAATAGTAATATTTACTAGTACAGCATATGTGCTAACATTGATTACCGTTAATGTTTTAAAATTCGCAGGTTTTAACTAACTAGAATTTTTTAAAGAAGATTTTTTTTCACCAAATTTTGGTATTAAAAAATAATTCTTGCTAAAAGTTTATTATGAAACTATTTTAATGATGCAAGAAGCGAGTTAAAAAGTGAAAAATGAAAAAGCAGAAGAGATATTTAAAAGTTTCCTTAAAAGAGGCAAGAATAGAATTACGCCGGAAAGATTTGAAGTTTTAGACGTTGCGCTTGATCATCAAGGACATTTTGGAGCTGATGATCTTTTTATACAACTGAAGAATTTAAAGTCTAAAGTATCACGTGCCACAGTTTATAATACCCTGGAGCTTTTAGCACAATGTGATCTTTTAAGTAAGAGAAATTTTGGCGATAATCTTACCAGATATGAAAGTAATTATAAACGTCAAACCCATGATCATCTTATTTGTGTTGACTGCGGAAAAATTGTTGAGTTTACCGATCTACGATTAAATAAAATTCCTTTGGAAATAAGTGAAAAACTAGGATTTGATTTAGATAGTTACTCATTTAATATTTTTGCTCGGTGTAAAAATAAAAAAGAATGTAAAAATCGTACTTAATTTCTTTTCGATTATTTTATTTGAAGTCAAATGAAAAAAATTAAATATCCATTAAGCTGGACTAAAGATAATTTTTCCATTAAAATTTTCTGTTCAATCCCTAATATTGCAACAGGAATACTTATTAAAGCGGGTGCTGCAAACTTCGTCGTTGATCCCGGTGATGGAATTTTACGAGATTTAAATAAGGAATTAAAACCAAAAGATATTTTAAATATATCGGATGTTTTTGTTACACACGGACATCATGATCATGTAGGTGGTGTTTGGTCATTGCTAACATATTTAAGGGTTATGAACAAGAAAAGCTCTTTAACAATTCATTTCCCAAAAGGTTGTTTAGAAATAGTTCATATATATAATGCTTTTAAAAAGGTTTATGGAGCAAGTATAACCTATGAAATAACATTAAAAGAAATTTCTGGTGAAAAATCTTTTACTACAAAAAAAGTTAACATAAGACCCTTTCCTGTAATCCATAAAGAGTATCTTACAGATAATAAAACTACAAGACAGGTTCCATCACTTGGTTTTAAATTTATTTTTGATGGCAAGAAAATTTGCTACGGCGGCGATACTGCATATTGTGATTCTTTAGTTTATCATGCTAAGGGTTCAGACCTTGCAATACTAGAAGCCGGGCATGACGATGAGACTTCTGATGAAATGCACATGACCCTGAGTGAAGCACAGACAATCGGAGAAACAGCTAAAGAGTACTTTTTAGTTCACGTTCCAGAATAAAATCAAAAAATTTATCCAAAACTATGAGAGAATTAATGAAAATAATTTTTTTATTTAATATATTTTTTTTAACAGCACTAAACACCACTAATTTTGCACAAGAGAATAATTTTTTATTTGAAGGTGAAAAGCATTTCAAAAACGTAAAGATGCTTACCACTGATGGCGAAAATGCGGAAGCATATTTTTCTTTTGATGGGACAAAATTAGTTTTTCAAGCTACAATTGATACCATGAAATGTGATCAGATTTTTACAATGAATGTTGATGGAAGTGATAAGAAATTAGTATCAACAGGTAATGGAAGAACTACGTGTGCATATTTTTATCCTGATAAAACGAAAATAATTTACGCATCAACACATCATCACAATTTAGAATGTCCTCCCCCGCCCGATCGATCAAAGGGATATGTTTGGAAGTTGTATGAAACATTTGATATCTTTTTAACAGATGGTGATGAATTAAAACAACTAACACATACTAGTGGATACGATGCTGAAGCAACTGTATCACCAACGGGTGATAAAATAGTTTTTACTTCTTTACGTGATGGTGATCCAGAAATTTATACCATGAATTTGGACGGCACTGATCAAACAAGATTAACTTTTGAAAAAGGTTATGATGGCGGCCCATTCTTTTCACCTGACGGAAAGAAAATTGTTTTCAGAGCAAGCCGGCCCATTACTGAAGAACAAATGATAGATTACAATGATTTAGTTGAAAATGGCTTGGTAAGACCAAGCGCGCTGGAAATTTTTGTTATGGATTCAGATGGAAAGAACATAAAACAAATAACACAACTTGGTAAAGCTAGCTTTGCACCATTTTTTCACCCAAATGGTAAAAAAATAATCTTCTCTACAAACTATAATGGTGACAATCCTAGAGATTTTAATCTTTATATGATTAATATTGATGGAACCGAATTGGAAAGAATAACTTATAATTCTTCGTTTGATGGATTTCCAATGTTTTCACATGATGGTAAATATTTAGTATTTGGATCAAATCGATTTAATAAAAAAGATACGGATACAAATATTTTTATTGCGGAATGGGTTGAATAGTTTGTTGTCAATAGTTAGTAAAAATAAAAGATAAATAATTTAAAGATTAAAAGATTGTAAGGCAGATAAATGAAAAATATACTTTTATTGTTTATAGTTTTTGCAGCAGGAATATTTGCACAAAATAATGCCGAAATAACTGCAGAAGAAATTAAACAACATATAACATACCTTGCTTCTGATGAACTTGAAGGAAGAATGACAGGAACTGAAGCGTTATATAAAGCCGCAGAATATCTTAAAGATGAATTTAAAAGCTATGGTGTATTACCATTGTTTAATGAGAGTTATTTTCAGGAATTTCCTTTTATAGAAAAACTTGAATTGGGTAGTAATAATAAATTTGATGTTGAATTTAGGAATATAAATAGTCCGGACGGCCAGTCATTTAAGCTTAGTGAGGAGTTTATTCCACTTTCCTTTTCAGATAATCTTTCAATAAGTGGTAAGGTTGTTTTTGCAGGGTATGGAATAACAGCTAAAGATTTAAATTATGATGATTATACTGGTGTTGATGTTAAAGATAAAATTGTAATTGTATTTAGAAATCATCCTGATATGAAAAGTCCTCACTCAAAATTTGAGCAGTATTCAAGTTTAAGATATAAAACAACTAATGCACGTGATAAAGGTGCTAAAGGAATTATATTTGTTAACACGAGTGATAAAACTGATGATCCTCTGGTTCCCCTTCGATATGACGATGCCGGTAGAATAACAGGAATTTCTGCTTTAAGTGTTAAAAGAGAACTGTTGGGATTTATTCCTTTAAAGGATTTACAAATTAAAATCGATTCAACTTTAACACCTGAATCTTACATAATTGAAGGTAATAATCTTATTATCGAATTAGAAACCGAAGTAAAAGAAGTTAAAGGCAAAAGTGTTAATGTTGGAGGAATTGTAAAAGCAAGTAACAATAAGTTTCCCGGTGAATATTTAGTAATTGGCGCTCACTTTGATCATCTTGGTTGGGGTGGACAAAACTCATTGTATATGGGTGAGCCATCAATCCATAATGGTGCTGATGACAATGCAAGTGGGACTACAGGATTGCTGGAACTAGCCGAAATTTTTTCATCAATTAAGGATAAAATAGATAGAGATATTGTCTTTATAGCTTTTTCCGGAGAAGAACTTGGTTTACTTGGCTCAAGTTATGTTGTAAACAACTTCCCTCTTCCTATTGAAAATGATATAACAATGATCAATATGGATATGATCGGAAGATTAAATGATAAAAAAGATTTGATTGTTTATGGAACTGGAACATCATCAAAATGGAAAAGTTTGTTGGATGATAAAAATGAATATGATTTTAATTTAACTTTTAATGATGAAGGATTTGGACCTAGTGATCATTCATCTTTTTACGGGAAGAAAATTCCGGTTCTGTTTTTCTTTACAGGAACACATACAGATTATCATAAACCTTCAGATGATACTGATAAAATAAATGCCAGAGGTCAAGAAAAAGTGGTTAAATATGTTTATGATGTTGCTTTATCAATAGTAAACGCTGATTCAAAACCAGATTATATTTCGGTTGAGAAAAAAGATACTGGAAGAATGATGGGAAGCAGAGTTTATGTTGGCACAGTTCCGGATTTTGCAGGTGAAGTTGATGGTTACAAACTTGGCGGTGTTACTGATGGAAGTCCTGCAGCAAAAGCCGGTTTACTAGCTGGTGATATAATAGTTCAATTTGGCGAAAAGAAAATATCCAACATTTATGATTTTACTTATGCGCTTGGTAATTATGTTCCAGGTGATAAAGTTAATGTTATAATCAAACGTGGTGAAAAAGAAATGACTGTTGAAATAGAGCTTGGATCAAGATAGAATTTTGTTGAACAGACTTTAGTCTGTTTATTATAATTTTATGTGGTTACAAAAGGAAATTACTCTTCGATCAAGAAACAAAGGATTTCATCTTATAACGGATGAAATCCTTTTTAACATTCCTGAAATTCAACAGATCAAAATCGGATTAGTTCTAATATTACTTAAACATACTTCTGCCTCATTAACATTAAATGAAAATGCTGATCCTGATGTAAGAACTGATATGAAAAGTTATTTTGATGAATTAGTTCCTGAAAATAAAAAATATTTTGAACACACATCTGAAGGTGCTGATGATATGCCCGCACATATTAAAACTTCACTTCTTGGTAATTCATTAACAATCCCAATTACAAATGGAAAAATAAATCTTGGAACTTGGCAAGGAATTTATTTATGTGAACACAGAAATTTTGGCGGAAGTAGAAAAGTTTGTGTTACAGTAAATGGAGAATAATAATTCTATAACGTGGTTAAAGCTCAATTTTCTAAAATACTAATCACCACGAGCTAAAGCTCGTGGTAATAAAGTTAATAGAAAAATCTTATACCGATTCTTGTCATCAATCCGCTCATATCATATGATCTTTCAAGTACACTGTTAGGATAAATGTAATCTTCATCTTCATATGTCCAGCTTGGGTGTGATTCGTGGTAGGATATCTCACCAAACAATTCTGATCTTGGACTTATAGCGAAAGAAGCGCCAACACTAACTCGCCAATTAAAATCAAAGGCTGCTTCAAAATCATCATCCATAGGATTCTGGAAATTTCTGTAGTTGATAATTAGTAATTCAGCACCAATTGAACCAGATGTATAAAACTGTGAGCGATTAGAGATCGGAAATCTTGCTGTCATTCCAATCATAAGAGGAAAATCGTGAATATTTGTAGACGCACGAAGTTGGTTGACTTCTCCAATTGCTACGGGATAAAATTCATTAAGTTCACTAACAAGCTCTTTATCAACATAATTTTTATGAAACCAATCGAGGCTCCATTGCCAATTAATTAGTTTATCGATATGATAACCGCCCTCAAACCCAACAATAAAACCACCATCAGTTGCCGAGGGATTAAAAAAACCAATTTTGACTGCACCGGTTTTCCATTGCCCAAATGTTAGAGTTGTAAAAAGAACAAAAAGAAGAATTACGCGTTTCATAATTTCACCTATTGAATAATTTTTACAATGCCAACTTAAGTGCCATTTTACAATAATCATTTTCTAATGAAATCAATGATTCTGATTAGTAATGTCTTTTTAATAAAACAGTTTAGTGTTGAGAAAAGTGGAATAACTAAAGCATTAAACATTAACTTTGGATAAGAGTTATTATTTTTGCAAATCAAATTAAAGAGGAGATTTTGTGCCAAAAGTATTATTTGTTTGTATGGGCAATATATGCCGCTCCCCTGCTGCAGAAGGAGTTTTTCAGAAATTAGTTCAATTAGAAAAGTTGGAAAATATTATACAAGTAGATTCATGCGGAACGATCGGATATCATTCAGGTGAATTACCTGATGCCAGGATGAGAAAACATGCTTTGCATAGAGGTTATGATTTAACAAGCAGAGCAAGACAATTTAATCCTAAAAAAGATTTTTATGAGTTTGATTACATCGTTACTATGGATAATGATAACTATGAAGATATTTTAAGTTTGGATAGTAAAAATGCTTATAGGAATAAAGTTTATAAGATGACTTCATTCAGTTCAGATAAATCAGTTTCAGAGGTTCCTGATCCTTATTATGGCGGATCGGATGGATTTGAAAATGTACTTGATATACTTGAAGATTGCACAAAAAATCTATTAACAAAATTAAAATCGGATGTTGAAGGAAAACATAAGAAATAAAATTGAAAAAGTTCTGAATGATAAAGTTGTAGATTCACATTCAGTTTCAGGAGGATGTATAAATGACTCTAAAATCATTGTAACAAAATCCGGTAAAAAGTTTTTCCTGAAAACAAATTTCAAGAATCCAACTGATATGTTTCTGAAGGAAGCAAATGGATTACGTGAATTAACGAAACCAAATGTAATAAGAGTACCTGAAGTTATTTACTCTGACAATGAACTGATTTTACTCGAGATAATTGAACCAGGAAAAAGAAGAAATGATTTCTTTGAAGATTTTGGAAGGAAATTTGCACAACTCCATAAATGCAATTCTAATGACTATGGATTTTATGAGAACAATTATATCGGGTCAACTCCACAAATAAATATTGCATTGCCGGAAGAAAAAAATAATTGGAATAAATTTTATTTTAATAAAAGATTGATGTTCCAGTTTAAGCTCGCTGAAAAAAATGGTTATTCAACGGATGAACTTAGAAAATCATTCGGTAAACTTGAGGAAAAAATAGAATCGATTGTTAAACCAGAAAAAGAAATTTCATCATTACTGCATGGAGATTTGTGGGGCGGAAATTATATACTTGATGAAACCGGAAGTGCTTGCTTAATTGATCCCGCAGTTTATTATGGAAATCGTGAAGCTGACATGGCAATGACTAAATTATTTGGTGGATTTGATTCTAAATTTTATACTGCCTACAATGAAGAATACCCATTTGATACTGGTTATGAATACCGAGAAAACATCTACAAACTTTATCACATCTTAAATCATCTTAATTTGTTTGGAACTAGCTATTATTATCAAGCATTGGGTTTGATAAAATACTATTTGTGAATAAAAGTTTAAGTTCAGGTTCAAGTAATTTTAGATAAAAGGAATTAAGAATAAGGTATCTGAAATTAGGTATAAGGGATAAGGTATAAAGTATGAGGAAAAGGAAAAGTATTAAAAAAAAAGTCAGACTCAATTTTAATCAAGCCTGACTTTAATTAATCTAACAAAAAAACTTATGGATGTGGCTGTCCTTGTGGTTGAGCAGTTATTACATCAACAATTTCAACATCAAAAATCAACGTAGATTTTGGAGGAATTTTACCAAGATCACGATCACCATAAGCTAAACTATCCGGAATCACCAATCTTGCTTTGCTTCCCTTCTTTAGTAATAACAAGCCTTCATCCCAGCCTGGGATAACCTGACCAACCCCAGCCATAAATGTTAGAGGTTCATCACGCTCCACGCTACTATCGAACTTAGTTCCATTTGATAAAAATCCACTGTAATGAACACTCACCTGCTGTTGTGGTTGAACAAGCGGACCATCACCTTCTTTAATAATTGCATACTTCAAACCTGAAGCAGTGGTTTTAAAAAGTGTTGAATCAACATCCCACATTTTTACCTCGGGTACTTCTTTTGTGCTAATCAGTTCAACATAAACTTTAATATCTGTATTAGGAGGAATCGGGCCCATTCCATCAGCGCCGTAAGCACATTTTGAAGGAATAATTATTATCCTTTGTCCACCTGGTTTCATCCCAACGATTCCTTCTTCCGAACCCTTAATAAATGATTCAGAACCAAGTACAATTTTCATTGGTTGATTCATTTGGTAAGAATCTGCGATCATATCTTTTTGCTTAAGAGAATCATTAGACCAATCTGTATAAAGGTTTAAAGAATCTTTACATACCCAGCCTTTAAAATGTATTTCAACCAGATCCCCATTTTTAGCTTCGGTTCCACTTCCAACTTTTACTTCTTTATATTTTACGCCAGATTTCAATGTAACTTCATTTGAACATCCGTAAATAAAAAATGCACTAAATAGAACTATGAGAATACTTTTCATTATTTTTCCTTTTAAATTTGCGGCACGAATATATCCAAATATTGATAGAAAACATAGATGATTTTGAGTCTTAAATATTTGCTTTTGTGTATACTTTGGATCATAAACACTGATTTTAAAAATACACCTTATGCATTAGTTCAGGATAACAATGATGTAATTGTTGATTGTAATTATACATTTGAGAAGGCTACTTCAGGAATCGAAATTCCAAAATCAATTATTAAGCAACTTACTTTGGTTGATGTAGAATATTATTCGTTTGATAAAAAACTTCATCGAGGGCAAATAGTTGTAAATAAAAAAGCTACTAAAGATATTATAGAGATATTTGAAATAATTAAAGAGATAAAATTTCCTGTAAACAAAGTTATTCCTGCAGTTTATTATAATTGGTCTGATGAAGCTTCAATGAAGGATAATAACACATCCGGTTTTAACTATAGAATAGTAAAGGGATCTAAAGTTTTATCTGCACATTCATATGGAATGGCGATTGACATTAATCCTATGCAAAACCCTCATGTTAAAGGAAAGACTATTCAGCCATCCGGGGCAAAGTACGATACAAAAACAGAAGGTACAATTTTAAGAGATTCAAGAATCGTAAATGAATTAAAAAAACGTGGCTGGCAATGGGGCGGAAGATGGAGAAGTTCAAAAGACTATCAACATTTTGAAAAGAAGAATTAATCATTTTTTTTATAGGGGAAAAAATGTTCTAAAAATTTATGTGCTCTTATTGCCCATGCAGATTCGTTGTGCTCTGCGTTATGATCTTTAAAATAAATTAAATGATCGCCCACTTTATAACCTTGTTCGCCTAAAGCTGAAATCATTTCATCAATTCCAGGTTGTAGTTGCTCCTCCAATCCTTTACCACCGTTATCGATATATATATACAAATCCTTGTGTGCTCCGCCATAATTTTTAACTAATGTGACAACATCTAGATTTTCTATTTTAAAAGCTGGTGAGATGCAAGCGGCTTTAGAAAACACATCTGGATATTGCCAGATAAGCAGAAAAGAAATTAAACCACCAAGTGAGGATCCAGCTGTAGCAGTATTTATTTTATCAGGTAAAGTTCGATAATTACTGTCTATAAAAGGTTTTAAATGCTCTATTATAAATTTTAGATAATTATTACCATCAATCGTATTGTCATATTCACTTCTTCTTTTAGAAGTATTATAAATACCAATTATTATCATTTCTTCAATAAATTTGTTTTCAATCAAACTATCAGCTGTTTCATCCATTTGCCAATCGATACCAAATGCTGAAGTTTTTGGATCTATAATGTTCTGACCATCATGCATATATAATACAGGAAATCTTTTTTGCAAGGATGAATCATAACCAGGTGGCAGCCAAACAATAATATCTCTCGGGAGCAAGTCTTGAAAATATAAATTCCGATGATAGACAACTTTACCCGTAATTTGTCCAGATTTAGTAAGGGGTTTTAAACTACTCCATTCATCTATTCTGTATGATATTGTAGTATCACTTTTAACCCTTACAATAATATTGGAAAAGACTTTGTAATTTTTATCTAGAGCTTCAGTATCCCAACTACCTTGTGTGAACTTAAATTCAATCTCCTGATTACTATTAAACAAGAAAGTACGGCACCAAGTTGAATCATTAACTTTGGTTAATGTTATCCTACCTGGATCCCAATTCCCTAAGTTCTCAGTATTTCCGGTAATATAAACTTTCGCTGTATCGTTGGACAATTGACTGATAACTTCTATTGTAACCTTAGTTTGTGCTAAACAAGGAACTAAATAAATAAAATATATTAAGTGAAGTAATAATTTTTTCATGCTGAAATTGAGCTTAATTTGTTATCGTAAATATAGTAAATTGGAAGTGTGAAAATTAGAATAATAGAATAGGAATATGACTACAAGCATTCGAATTTAATCAAACTATTAACATTAATTTATAAAGTAAAATAATTTTTTTCTGTAAAAATAATGAATATTATTTTTGATAATTTCAGTATACGAGATATATCTATCAGTGATTTGAATTCAATTGTTAAGTACGCAAATAATTACAATGTTTCAAGATTTTTACGTGATGCATTTCCTTTTCCGTATACAGAAAAGGATGCTGAAAAATGGATAGAATTTATTCAGAAAAACAATTCACATCTCTCGTATGCAATAGCTAATGAAAATGAACTTATAGGTGGAATTGGAGTAATGTTTAATCAAGATGTTAACAGATTTACTGCTGAAATAGGTTATTGGCTTGCTGAACCTTTCTGGAATAAAGGAATAACTACAAAAGCAGTGAAGACATTTTGTAAATTTCTTTTTGAAAATTGTAACTTTAATCATTTAACAGCTTCTATTTATGAAGGAAATAATGCATCGGTAAAAGTTGTACAGAAAACCGGATTTATACTTGAAGGTGTTTTAAGAAAAAGTGTTTTTAAAGAAAATAAATTTTTAGACCAATACATATACGGATTACTAAAGGAAGAATTTAAATCATGATCGATGCTCATATTAAACTTGATCTTATAAGAAACTTGTTCAAACAATGGAATGGTAACAAAGCTGATTTTATTCAAAAACTACCGCAAACAGCTTCTTATAGAGAATATTATAGAATCTCCTATAATGGCAATACAGTTATTGGAGTTTTTAATGAAGACTTAAAAGAGAATGAAGCATTTTTATCATTCTCAAATACTTTTAACAAGCTAAACTTAAATGTTCCCAAAGTACTTCACGTGGATTTAGATAACAGCGTTTATTTATTAAGTGATTTAGGTGACACTACTTTATATTCACTGATTCACGCTAAAAAACATGATTGGAATTCTTCACCTGAGTTAGTTAAACTTTATCACAAAGCACTTGATCAACTATTAAAATTTCAAATTAGTGCTGATAAAAATATTGATTATAAGTTTTGCTATCCACGAGCTAAGTTTGATCGTCAATCAATATTATGGGATTTCAATTATTTTAAATATGATTTTTTAAAACTTGGTAGAATTGGATTTGATGAACAATTATTAGAAAATGAATTTCAAAAGTTTTCTGAATTCGTTGCATCAGTTAACACAGATTATTTTCTTTACCGTGATTTTCAGTCCAGAAATATAATGGTAAAGGATGACGATATTTATTTTATTGATTATCAAGGCGGCAGAAAAGGCGCTTTACAATATGATGTAGCATCACTTTTGTATGATGCAAAAGCCGAGATCCCAAATCAGTTAAGAGAAGAATTGCTTAATCACTATATGGATAAACTTGAGAGCGATTACAAATTATCTCGCACTGAATTTATGAAATCTTATTATGCGTTTGTATTGATAAGAATAATGCAGGCAATGGGCGCGTATGGTTTCCGCGGTTTATTTGAAAAGAAAGTTCATCTTATTAAAAGTATTTTGCCTGCAAGAAAAAATCTAAAGTATCTTTTAGAAAATGGTAAAATTGATTTTGATATTCCACATTTACACGAGGTATTCAGAAATATTATTTCATCTGATGAATTTAACATTTATGAAGATCGAGTATTGCCAAATGATAAACTATCAGTCACAATAACTAGTTTTTCATACAAACGTGAAATCCCAATTGATCTGGCAGATAATGGTGGCGGTTTTGTTTTTGATTGCCGCGGACTTAATAATCCAGGAAGACATCTTGAGTATAAACTATTAAATGGACGTAATGTTGAAGTAAAACAATATCTTGAACAGAATTCCAATGTAAGTGATTTTATGGATCACACTTACCCTCTTGTTGATTCCACAATAGAAACTTACCTTAATCGTGGATTTAAGAATTTAATGATTAATTTTGGATGTACTGGCGGTCAACATAGATCTGTTTATTGTGCAGATAGAATGTTTGATCACTTAAACCATAAATATGATATCAATATTTTTCTATCGCATATCGAACAAGGTATAAAAGAAGAGGTTATTAGATAATGCAAGCAATGATTCTTGCTGCAGGTTTAGGCACAAGATTAAAACCAATAACTGAAAGTATTCCAAAAGCACTTGTTGAAGTAAACGGAAAAACTTTGCTTGATATTACCATTCGTAAACTTATAGAGAACGATTTTAGAAAAATAATTATTAACACTCACCACTTCTCAAACAAATTAAAAGAGTTTTTGGATAGAAATACTTATGCAGCTGATATAATAATTTCTGATGAGTCAGATTTATTACTTGATACTGGCGGTGGGTTAAAATATGCACAAAAATATTTTGATGATTCTCCCCTTCTTGTACATAATGTAGATATAATTTCAAATTTAAACTTAAAAGAGTTTTACCAATATCATTTAAGTGATGATTCAATTGCATCATTAGTAGTTAGTAAGAGAATCAGCAGTCGTTATTTATTGATTAATGATGAAAATATATTATGCGGCTGGGAAGATGTTAAGAAAAATGAAAAGATAATTATTAGAGATAAAGATAATCTTTATCAATTTGCATTTAATGGTATTCACATTCTAAATCCACAAATCATAAATCAATTTCCTGATGATAAAGTTTTTTCTGTTATAAAAGCTTATTTAAAACTCGCCAAGACTGAAGAAATACAAGGCTACATTTGCAATGATATTAAATGGATTGATGTTGGGAAACTTGATAGTTTAGAAAAAGCAGAAGAGTTAGTTAAAGGATTCTAAGTCGTCACCCTGAACTTATTTCAGGATCTTGATGAATAATAAAGTTGCTGAAATAAATTCAGCATTATTTATGATTAAGAATAACGGTCCAGCTTAAACTTCTCCCCAAGATATAGTTTTCTTACTTCTTCATCATTTGCAAGCTCATCTGCTGTGCCTTGCTTAAATATTAAACCATTTATTAGTATATAACCTTTATCAACAATGCTTAATGTTTCATGAACATTGTGATCAGTTATCAGCACACCAATACCACGATTTTTTAAGTTTGCCACAATTACCATAATGTCTTCAACCGCGATTGGATCAACTCCTGCAAACGGTTCATCAAGCAAAATAAAACTTGGATCAGTTGCAAGTGCTCGAGCAATTTCCGTGCGTCTTCTTTCTCCGCCGCTTAACTGGTAACCTAAACTTTTTCTGATGTGAGCGATTGAAAGTTCTTCTAATAACTTTTCACATTTATCATTTCTTTCTTTAGCAGTAAGTTTTGTCATTTCTAAAACTGCGAGTAGATTTTTTTCAACAGATAGAGTTCTGAAGATTGATGCTTCCTGTGGCAAGTAACCAATTCCCATTCTTGCACGTTTATACATAGGGATTTTGGTTATGTTAACATCATCAAGAAAAACTTTGCCTGATTCAGGTTTAATCATTCCGGTAATCATATAAAAAGTTGTAGTTTTCCCAGCTCCATTTGGACCAAGCAGACCAACAATTTCTCCCTTTGAAACCTGAACTGATGCTTTGTTTACAACAGTACGCTTCTTATAAATCTTTACTAAATTTTCACTTCTTAAAGTTGTGCTCATAAATTTTATCTTAATTCATTTAAGAGTTTATACATTTCATCTTTTGTAGGTTTATTTTGTAATATAACAAACTTAGGCAGCAAATATGTCTTTTCATTTCCCTTAACCTGAGGTTCGGGATAGTACTCACTAACAGGATTTTTATAAAGTCTTACTTCAGTTACTTCACTATCTTCAAACATAACAGTTGTAGTTGCAGAATTAGATTTTGTTAATCCATTTTCAGTTTCACCATCATACATATAATAGATTGAAAAAACATTTCCAAAAAATTCAGCACGATTGATTTTACTATCCTCAAAAAACAACTTTATCTGTGCGCTTGATGTTTGGTCAAATCTTTCCAAATAATTTTCATTCTGTGAAAGCATAAAAGAAGTTCCATCTACATCAAGCTGTTTAATTTTATTGCTATCAAGATATATTGTTATTGAATCTCCAGTAAGTTGAGAGTTTTGATGCCACAAAATTGGCTGCTTTGTACTTGCATCAGATTTTTCAGTAATGATTTTTTCATCTTTACGAAAATATATTGTTAAATCATTTTTGGATGCAAATTCATCTTTAAGAATTTTAACTGAATCGATCGCATAAAATCTTTCAGCAGTATCACGGTAAGCTTCCATCAATCTCGATGAAATAAAAAGCGTATCGAGCTTAATCGTTGTCGTTCCATCTTCATTTTCACTATAAGTTGTATCAACCTGAACGAATAAGGGCTTTATGTCTATCTTTGAATATTTCTGTTCACGATAATCTTCAAGATGTTCGCCATAAATTTCAGAGTTATTTTTAAGATTAATTAACCTAACATTGCTAAAAGCAAAAGTAACTTTTGTATTTCTAAAATGCTCAAGTGAGTCGGCTATTATTTGATTTTCACCATCAAATATTACAACATCACCAATTGCAACTGCACGATTCTCTTGTTGAAAGTAAGTTAATTTATCCGATGTTAATGTTGTTGTTGTATCGTATAGTTTTACTTTTGATTCAAAGAATGCGCGGTGTTCATCAAAATAGTATTCGCCATTTTCTGCTGTTAAAATTACTTTCTTATCATCCAGATAAACACCTGAATGACTTTCCGTTTTACTTATGTTACCGTAGTAATAACCTTTTGGTGTTTTAATTGTAAGTGTATCCTGAGTGCAAATAACATTTCCAATAAGTTCTGCTTCGTTCCTTGAAATAAAATGAATTGCCTTATCGCAGGTTATTTTAACATTACCCTGAAGAATATTTACATTACCATAAACTTCACGAGTTGATTCACCGTTTACCATTTTACCAACTAACGAATCACCAATAACAGTAATCATTCTGCCTTGCTGAGGGAAAGCAACAAGGAAAGGAATTAATACAAATATTAGTAATAAGTTTTTTTTCATTACATCGTATCCGATCTTGTTACATAAGTAATGTTATAAATTATGTAATTCTTTAAACTCTGATCGGATTCAAATCCATAACCCTCAATAACCTCTTTTGGTGAAATAACTTTAACAAATTTATCAGAAACAATTTTACGATCTCTATTTCGCCACATCATTTCATCTGTCTTGATTGTAACACTATCACTTTTTACAACAACGCTGTCTTTTGCAAAAAGATTATTTGTTGATTCATCCACACGACCATTTTTAGAAGTTAAAGTTGTAGTATGGATCTCTTGCTGATCATAAAAATCTACTTTTATATTTTGGTCAAGGAGAGTTTCTCTTTTTTCATTATACTTTCTTAAATGTCCTGCCCAAAGTATTGCTTTAGTTTTCCCTGAATCTGTAAATGTGATAACAGAATTCCAGCTTTCTTGTGAAGGCAATTCTTCAATTTTAAGGTTTTGATCAACAGAAGGTTTAACACGTTTAGTGGAGCAAAATTGAAACAAAACAAAAACAGAAATAATCAGAAGAAAATATTTCATCTACTTTGCAATCCAAGATTTATTAGGTCATGTAGATGAACAATTCCAACCGGACGATTTTGATCATCAACAATTACTAAACTTGTAATCTTAAAATTCTCCATTTGCTGAAGAGCAAACGAAGCAAGAAATTCTTCTTTCATAACTTTTGGTTTACCTGTCATAACATCTTTAGCAAACAAACCGCTAATGTTTAAAGTCTTTTCAAGTAAACGTCTTAAATCGCCATCGGTTATTATTCCCGCAAGTGTTCCATCACTTTCAAGTACGCAAGTTGTACCTAAACGTTTACTTGTTATTTCTATAATAACATCTTTGATTGAAGTTTCCTTTGTTACTCGTGGAATTCGATCACCGGTTATCATCACTTCTTTAATCTTTAATGATAAACGTTTTCCAAGACTTCCGCCTGGATGAAGGAATGCAAAATCTTTTGCAGTAAAATTTCTTTTCTTTAAAAGTGAAACAGCAAGTGCGTCACCTAAGACAAGTGTTGCAGTAGTTGATGCTGTTGGTGCTAAATCATAAGGGCAAGCTTCTTCTTTAACTGCAATGTTTAAGAAGATGTTACTCTCCTGAGCAAGTTTAGAATCTACATTACCGCACATCGCAATAAGTTTAACACTCATTCTTTTTAACATTGGAAGTAGGTTAGAGATTTCTTCAGTGTTACCACTTTTAGAAATTAATATCACAACATCTTCACTTCTTACCATGCCAAGATCGCCGTGTAAAGCATCAGTTGGATGAAGATAAATTGCGGCAGTTCCGGTTGAATTAAGTGTAGCAACAATTTTGCGAGCAATCAAACCTGATTTGCCCATTCCTGTTAACACAACTCTTCCTTTTGAAGCATATATCGTTTCAACTGCTTCAACAAATTTTTCGTTTATACTATTTTGAAGATCAGCAATTGCTGCTGCTTCAATTCTAATAACTTCTTTTCCGTTATTTATTATTTCGTTCAAGATTTTCCTTTAAGATCAATTATAATTTTTAATTACCTGATCTATCTTTTTAAGTTCAACTAACAATTCTTTTAATTCATTCAATGGAAGCTGGCTTGCTGCATCACTTAAAGCATTCTTTGGATCAGGATGAACTTCTAAAAACAAAGCATCAATTCCAACAGCCATAGCCGCACGTGCAAGTGGTTTTATAAATTTGGGTTGTCCGCCGCTTGTTAAATCTTTACTTGGTAATTGCACTGCGTGAGTTGCATCCATAACAACAGGATAACCAAGCTCTTTCATTATCACAAGTGATCGCATATCAACAACAAGATTATGATAGCCAAATGTTGTACCACGTTCTGTTAACATAATATTTTTGTTTCCTGTTGAAGCAACTTTATCAGCAGCGTGTTTCATATCTTCAGGCGCAAGAAACTGTCCTTTTTTTATATTCACTACTTTACCAGATTCACCAGCAGCAATTAGCAAATCAGTCTGGCGAGAAAGAAATGCAGGTATCTGCAATATATCAACAGCATCAATAACTTTTTTTATATCATCTTCAGTATGAATATCTGTTACAACTGCTAACTTCAAATCATTTCTAACTTTTTTAAGAATTGCAATTGCTTCATCATCACCAAGCCCTGTAAAAGATTTTAAGTTTGTGCGATTTGCTTTCTTAAAACTCGATTTAAAGATAAACGGAATATCAAGTTCAGAAGTAATTTGCTTAATTGCATTTGCAGTTTCAAATATCATTTTTTCATTTTCAACAACGCAAGGACCAGCAATCAGCACAAATGGTTTGTTATCACCAATTACAATTTGATTTATTTTTACAGACATAATTTTTATCGTTTTTTAATTTTGCTTAAACTTTTTCGACATCATCTTTTGAAAGCAATTTATGGCTTTCAAAAACAGTTAGAATTGTTATAGAACTTTTTTTTATTACATAAACTAATCTATAATTCTTGTATATAATTTCTCTTATTCGATCAATAGATAATTCTGGAACGATTCTTCCCTTTTGGGGAAAATTAGATAGATCATTTGCTAACGATATCAATTTATCAATTAAGCGAATTGCTGCATTAGGATTATCCGAAGAAATATAATCTTCTATTTGCTGAAGATTAATCATTGCTTCTTTTGTCCAGTTTATTTTCATAAAGATTTACTGGCCCGGTACTTCTTCAATTCATTCTTTAATTGTGCAGTTGTAAACACTTCACCACTTTCGGAATCAGCTAATCCACGGGATATAGATTCAATAAACATTTTAGTTTCATTCAAAGAATCATATTCTGTTGGTGAAACTAAAACACCAGCAGGTTTTCCATTTTGAGTAATTACCAACGAATGTTTTCTTACCTGAATATCTTTAAGGTATTTTGCAAGCCCAGATTTGAATTGCCCAACAGGAATAATATCATTTGTTACAGAAATATTTTTCATTATTTATCCTTATTTATATCTAAATTCAGGTCTTAATTTAGTACCATTAAAAGTCAGAATCAAATTATCAGAATTTAAATAAAAGAGACATTTTTCAAATCATTACTTAACTAAAAATAACCAATTCTTTCTACCATTAAAATGATATTATTATAAATATTATTTCAATACTTAATTCTAATTCTTATTTTGTGTTTGGAATTTATACAGATATGGCAAACGAAAGAAAACAACAAATTATAAAAGCTGCGGCAAAAAGATTTGCAAGGCACGGTTTAGCTAAAACTACACTTGATGAAGTTGCACGTGATATTCGTATCGGTAAAGCTACAATCTATCATTACTTTAATTCTAAAGATGATTTGTATTTTGCAACGCTTAAATGGGAATGTGAGAATTTTATTGAGCAGATTAAAGTAGTGCTTGAGAATGATGAATTAACACTTACCCAAAAACTAACAGAGTATTTTGCACAAAAAGAAGTTGTATCAGAAAATAACAAGTTAATACATGAATCGTTACTAACTTTTTTTAATGAGAAATCTTTTGAGCAGGAATTGGATATAATTAACTGGATGTTAAACAAAGAAGCAGAATTACTAAAACACTTTTTAACAAAATATTATTCTCAAAAAATTAAAAAAGTAAGTTTAGTTTTCCCAAACTTTATTGTGCTAAACAGTTGGGGAATGTTTTTTGCGAACAAACTTAACACTCTAATAAAAACTTCTAAAGCAGATGAGACTAAAGAATTGTTTATCGAATCTTTAGTAACTATTCTTGACTAGGATTCTGACCAGTTTTTTCTTCTTCATTATCATTTTCTTCTTCGCCAAAAATAAATTTTTCATATTTATGTTTAATCATCTGTGCTTCAACAATAAAGAAAACATCCTCGGCAATATTTGTTGAATGATCTGCCAATCTTTCAAGCTCACGTGAGATAACAAGCAAAGCAACTGCACCTTCAATATTATCAGGATTTTGTTTCATAATAGATTTTAAAATCTGATGATTATCAGCGTTCAATTTATCCACTATATCGTCAGTTAAAATAACTTCTTTTGCAAGTTCAGGATTACCACCAATAAATGCATCAATAGAATTTTTTAACATACGTTTTGTAAGGTTAAACATTTCTTCAAGCTTTGTATTGTGAAAAAATTCTGGTTTTTTCTGAATCAACACAATGTTCTCTGCAATGTTAACCGCTATATCTCCAATACGTTCAAGATTACTATTTATTGTTAGCGAAGACATTATATATCTTAAATCCATTGCAACAGGCTGAGCTAATGCAAATATCTTCTGGCAAATTTTATCAATTTTTACATCGTACTTATTAACTTTTTTATCACGATCAATTACAGTTTGTGCCAATTCAACATTATCTTCCTCAATCGCTTTAATAGCAAACTGAACCTGTTCATCAACAAGGCTGCACATTTTTAAAACACGTGTTTTAAGTTTTTCAAGATGTTCGTCTAATAATCTTTCCATAAGTTCTCCTTGTTCTCAAAGATGTTTGTGTAAAACTTTTTTGCGCTTTAGTGATTTGCTGGCAATTATTTTTTAAAGAATTTTGCCACGAACCTGCCTGCGGTAGGCAGGAACACAAAATCACTAAGTACCACACAATAATACTACAAATTCTTATTTAAGATTGCTTCTCCCGATAAATCGGGATCGCAATACATTCCCAGATCAACCAAATCTTCCGGTAACGTAATCCTCAGTTTGTTTCTTAGATGGATTAGTAAAGATTTTTGTTGTTCTATCAAACTCAACTAATTCGCCAAGATAAAAGAATGCTGTCATATCACTAACACGTGCAGCTTGCTGCATATTGTGTGTAACGATTACAATTGTGTATCGTTGTTTTAAATCGTGAATTAGTTCTTCAATCTTTGCAGTTGAAATCGGATCAAGCGCACTTGCAGGTTCATCCATTAAAATTATTTCCGGTTCAACTGCTAATGCACGAGCAATACATAATCTTTGCTGCTGTCCGCCCGATAAGCTTAAAGCATTTTCATTTAATCTATCTTTTACTTCATCCCAAATTGCTGATTGAACACAAGTTTTTTCAACGATTTCATTCAGTGTTTTCTTATCATTTATTCCATTGATCTTAGGACCGTAAACAATATTTTCATAAATGGTTTTAGGAAAAAGATTAGATTTCTGGAATACCATTCCAATATTTTTTCTAAGATTAACTACATCAATATTTTTATCATAAATATTTACGCCATCAACAGAAACTTCACCATCAATTTTAACATTGTCAATCAAATCATTCATTCGATTTAAAACTCTTAAGAATGTTGATTTACCACAACCAGATGGGCCGATAAACGCTGTTACTCTTTTATCCGGAATGTTAAGAGTTATATTTTTTAAAGCTTGTTTCTCACCATAATAGAGATTCAAGTTTTTTGTTACGATTTTAATTTCTTTCATAAGTTTGTTTGCAACCTGGGTTTATAATCTTCCTAAAGATTTTCTAAATCTATATCTAAAAATAATTGCAGTTATGTTCAATAAAAAAGTTAATACAATTAAAACTAATGTTGATCCGTACTGAATCGGCAAAGTTTTAGTTGGATTTGATGATTGTGTTGCTAAAATAAAAATGTGATAAGCTAAATACATAAACTGTTTTGCAGGATTTATCATTGGTATGCAGTAATCACCAATACATAAATCTGTAACAGGAAGATTTGGAAGAAAGAATGCTGCACCTAAGAATAAAATTGGTGCTGTCTCTCCTGCTCCACGACTAATTGCTAAAATTGTTCCTGTTAAAATACCGGGACGAGCTTGCGGTAAAACAACATTTTTAATCGTCTGCCACTTTGTTGCTCCTAATCCATAAGAAGCATC
>CXWK01001846.1_pt1 | contig 28609 bp, 22 predicted proteins | sample 590851 | NCBI WGS metagenome assembly CXWK01 (sample SAMEA3498364, study PRJEB10139) | wastewater metagenome | biome: wastewater treatment plant; material: activated sludge | place: Denmark | collected 2014-08-01
GACGACGGGCGCGTGGTTGCGACCGACGCCGAAGGGCGCACGACGGAAATCGCCAGCGAAAAAGGCAGGTGGATCGACGCGCTGTGCCTGCGCGACGACGGCTCGATCGCATGGTCCGCCGGCAAGACGGTTCGCGCGCGAGATTCCAAGGGCGAGGTGAAGCGTTTCGATGCGCCGTCGGGGGTGCGCGGCCTCGCCTTCCTGCCCAAGGGCTATCGGCTTGCGATCTCGCATTACAACGGCGCCTCGCTGTGGTTTCCCAATACCGGCGCCAAGCCCGAGACGCTCGAGTGGAAGGGCTCGCATCTCGACATCACGCCATCGCCCGACGGGCGCTTTCTCGTGACGTCGATGCAGGAGAACACGCTGCACGGCTGGCGGCTTTCCGACGGCAAGCACATGCGCATGTCCGGCTATCCGGCCAAGACGCGCTCGTTCTCGTGGTCGCCGGACGGCAAGTGGCTCGCGACCTCCGGCGCCGACGCCTGCGTCGTCTGGCCGTTCGAGACCAAGGACGGGCCGATGGGCCGCGGCCCGCGCGAATGCGGCGTCCGGCCGAAGCGCATTTCGCGCTGCGCCTTTCACCCGAACCAGAACGTGCTCGCCATCGGCTACGAGGACGGCTGGGTGCTGCTGTGCCGTTTCAACGACGGCGCCGAAATTTTCGTCCGCGGCGAGCGCGATGCTGCAGATTCGGTTACGGCGCTGGCGTGGGATGCGCAGGGCAAGCGCCTCGCTTTCGGCTTGCGCGGCGGCGCCGCCGGCGTGCTCGATCTGCCGGCGTAGCGTTTCGCTTTCACGTGCGCAGCGGCAAGGCTCGCACGAAACCATTTGACGGTTGCGCGCGTTGTTCGCCCTCTAACAAGAGGGCTCATGCAATGAAGAAACTCGCCATGATATGCGCGGCCGTCAGCTTGTCTGCCGCCGGCGCCTATGCGCAGACCACCACGGCGCCGGCAAACCCGCCGGCCGCCACTGCGCCGCGCGCCACGCAGGCGAACGCGCCAGCGCAGATGAAGGACGTGACGCAGATTCTCGCCAGCGACGTCGTCAAGTCCGACGTCTACGATCCGCAGGAAAACAAGATCGGCACGATCGACGACGTGCTGATGTCGCGCAACGGTTCGCCGGAGCAGGCGATCATCGGCGTCGGCGGTTTCCTGGGTATCGGCGAGAAGGACGTGTCGATCCCGTTCTCCGACCTGAAGCTGAAGACCCGCAACGGCAAGAACTGGTTCGAGCTGGCGCGCAGCAAGGACGAACTCAAGAACGCGACGGCCTTCGACACCAAGAAGCACAAGATGATGTAGCGGGATGGGGACGGCGGCCCTGCGTCTGCGGTCTGCCCCCATCCCGTAGATTTCGGGTCGTCGTCCCCGCCGCCGCCGCGTAGATTGCGTCGCTCGCACCAGAGAGACGCAATGTCCGACACCAGTCCGAAGATCGAAACGGCGATGGGCCCGCGAACGTGGGCCATGCTGTTCGGCCTGTCTCTGCTGTGGGGCTGTTCTTTCCCGTTCGTGAAGGTGGCCGTCGGCGGCATCCCGCCGATGACCCTGGTGCTCGTGCGCGTGACGATCGCCGCGCTGGTGCTCGCGCCGGTCCTGTTGATCGCCCGCGACGCTTTCCCGCGGGATCGCAAACTCTGGCGCGTCTTCTTCGCCATGGCGCTGCTCAACAACGCGATCCCGTGGACGCTGAGCTTCTGGGCGCAGCAGTACATTCCCAGCGCGCTCGCCGCGATCCTGAATGCGGCGACGCCGCTGTTCTCCGTCGTCGTCGGACATTTCATGCTGGCCGATGAGAAGCTGAGGGCGTCGCGTCTCGCCGGCGTGATCGTCGGCCTGGTCGGCGTCGCCGTGCTGATCGGTCCGGGCGCGCTGCTCGACCGCGACAAGTTCCTGGCGGAACTGGCGCTGCTGGGCGCCGCCGTCAGCTACGCCTTTTCGGGCGTGATCGGCCGCAAGTTCGCGACGCTCGGCGTTTCGGCCGTGCAGAGCGCGTTCGGCCAGATGTGCGCAGGCGCGGTGCTGATGGCGCCGCTGGCGCTGGCCGTCGAGCAGCCGTGGACCGGCGCGATGCCGAGCCTGACGCAGATCGAGGCGGCGATCGGCCTTTCCGTGCTTTCGACCGCTGCCGCCTACCTGCTGTTCTTCCGCATCATGGCGCGGGCCGGCGCCACCAATGTCATGCTGGTGACGCTGCTGGTGCCGCCGACGGCGATCATGGTCGGCTGGGCTTTCCTCGGCGAGCAGCTGGAAGCCCGCGCCTTCTATGGGCTCGCCTTCATCGCGGTCGGACTGGCGCTGATCGACGGGCGGCTGGTGGCGCTCGCAGGGCGGCGTCTGTCGCGGGGCAAGCGCGCGCAGGATGCGCCGGCGCCGCGGCTGGACTAGACTCGCCGGCGAACGGAAAGATTCGACATGATCGTGCGTGCAGTCGCGCTCGGCGTCGGCGTCCTCTGCGGCGCGCTGGCCTCGCAGGCGCCGGAATTCGCGCAGCAGTACCGGCAGCGGCTCGGCGGCGCGCTCGACGAACTCACGGCGATCGTCGCGCAATTCGACGACGACGCCCGCCGCGCCGGTCTGGACCGGCTCGGCGCCGTCGACGTGCTGATGCGCAACGGCGAGCCGATCGCGCGCGGGCGCGGCGTCGCCATGCAGCAGACGATCGTGCGGCGCGACCGGCTGGCCGACCAGCGGCAGAAATTCGAGACGGCGGGGCCGTTCGGCCGGCTGCTGGCCTTCGCCGCGGATTTCGACCCGCAGCTCGCCAGCCGCGCCTGGAAGGATTTCGAGCCGGCTGCGCCGCTGACGACGGAAGGCGCGGCGAGCGCCGGCGCCGGGCTCGTCGCCGGCTACGGCCTGACGAGCCTGATCGCCTGGCCGTTCCGGCGCAGGCGGCGGACCGAGCCCGCCGCCGCCTGACTCAGCTCGGAGAGACGCGGCTGGTTCATTTTCCTTTCCTCCCCGTCTTTTGCGCTATCCTGTCGCCTTGAGCGGCGCGGTAGCGAGGCAGTAGATGGAGCGCGCTACAGCACAGGCAAGGCCAGGATGACGCCGGAACGGTTGCAGGAGATCGCCTTCTGGGCGCGCGACCTCAGCGCGGATGAATTGTCGCGCGCGGCCAAGGGCATGATCGAGAGGTCGTGGGCCGCGGGCGGCTATGTCGCGCATCGCGGCGACCGGTTCGAGAGCTGGACCGGGGTCGTTTCCGGGCTGGTCAAGATCGGCTCGGTGTCGTCGAGCGGCAAGGCGATCGCCTTTGCCGGAATGCCGGCCGGCATGTGGTTCGGCGAAGGCTCGGTGCTGAAGGGCGAGACGCGGATGTACGATCTCGTTGCGCTGCGGGAGACGCGGCTGGCGATGATGAACCGCGCGACTTTTCTCTGGCTGTTCGAGAACAGCGTCGGCTTCAATCGCTTCCTCGTCCGGCAGTTCAACGAAAGGCTGGGGCAATTCATCGCGCAGGTCGAGCACGACCGCCTGCTCGACGGCGTGGCGCGCGTGGCGCGCGGCGTCGCCTGGCTGTTCAATCCCGTGCTCAATCCGCGCGTTGGCTCCAGCCTCGACATCACGCAGGAAGAACTCGGTCAGATCGCCGGCGTGTCGCGGCAGGTGGCCAATCGGGCGTTGCAGATTCTCGAAGCCGAGGGGTTGCTGAAACTGTCGCCGTCCGGCCTGACGCCCTGCGACGTCAAGGCGCTCGCCCGCTACGGCGATTAGGTCTTCAATAGACGAAAGTAGGGGAGGCGGCGCGCAGACGAAACCGCGAACCTACCTGACAAATCGTCCGCGCGCAGTCAAGCGCGGGCTTGCGCAGGGTTGCGCGCACTGCAATGGATGGCGCGCCGATCCGGCCAGCAAGACCGGACGGGGGAATGCATTTCGCGCACGGCGCGAACGGGGAGAGTTCGAGGGTGGCCGACAGCCTGAAGGCAGCCGAACGCGCGCCGGCGGAAGACACGTTTCCGAAGCTGTTGCGGATGCACGCGCAGGTGCGCGGCGCCGCGCCGGCGTTCCGTCACAAGGACCGCGGCATCTGGCAGAGCTGGAGTTGGTCGGAAGTCTACGCCAACGTGCGCGCCATCGCGCAGGGGCTGAGGAAACTCGGCGTCGGCGAAGGCGACAAGATCGCGATCGTCGGGGCCAACCGGCCGATGCTGTACTGGACGCTGACCGCCGCGCAGATGCTGCGCGCGACGCCGGTGCCGGTCTATGCCGACGCCATCGCCGACGAACTGGCCTATGTGCTCGAGAACGCCGACGTGAAGGTCGCCGCCGCGCAGGACCAGGAGCAGGTCGACAAGCTCCTGTCGATTTCCGACCGACTGAAACTGCTGACGCATATCGTCTACGACGAGGATCGCGGCCTGCGCGACTATTCCGAGACCAATCTGGTCTCGCTCGACGACCTGATGGAGCAAGGCCACAAGGCGCTGCATTCGGAAGCCTCGCTCGAACGCGCGCTGGACGAGGCGATCGACGCGGGCCACGCCGACGACGCATCCATCATGCTCTACACGTCCGGCACGACCGGCCGCTCCAAGGGCGTCGTGCTGGCGGCCGGCCGTTCGGTCGCCGCGGCGCGCGACACCGCTGCGTTCGATCATGTGACGGACAAGGATTCGCAGCTCGCCTACCTGCCGCTCGCCTGGGTTGGCGACCATTACATGAACTATGCGCAGGCGTTCGTCGCGGGCTCGTGCATCGCCTGCCCGGAGAACGCCGATACGGTGGCGCAGGACCTGCGCGAGATCGGCCCGTCGTTCTATTTCGCGCCGCCGCGCGTATTCGAGTCGCAGCTCACGCGCATCATGATCCGCATGGAGGACGCCAGCGCGCTGAAGCGCTGGATGTTCGACCATTTCATCGCCCATGCGCGCAAGTGGGGCGAGAAGATCCTGAACGGCGAAGCCACGCCGCCGCCGGCGCGGCTGCACTACATGCTGGGCGAGGCGCTGGTCTACGGGCCGCTGAAGAACGTGCTCGGCTTTCCCAACATCCGCGTCGCCTACACGGCGGGCGAGGCGATCGGCGGCGAATTGTTCTCGTTCTATCGCTCGATCGGTCTCAACCTGAAGCAGCTCTACGGCCAGACGGAAGCCTTCCTCTACGTGACGGCGCATCCGGACGGCGCGATCCGCGCCGAGACGGTCGGTCCGCCGGCGCCCAACGTGCAGATCCGCATCGCCGACGACGGCGAGGTGCAGTTCAAGTCGCCCGGCCAGTTCGTCTCCTATTACAAGGAGCCGGAGAAGACGGCCGAGACAATGACCGAGGACGGTTACGTCAAGACGGGCGACGCCGGCTTCTTCGACGACGACGGCCAGTTGCGCATCCTCGATCGCGCCAAGGACGTCGGCAAGCTCAACGACGGCACCATCTTCGCGCCGAAATACATCGAGAACAAACTCAAGTTCTTCCCGAACATCAAGGAAGCCGTCGCCTTCGGCGACAAGATGGATTTCGTGACCGTCATGCTCAACATCGAGCTGACGGCGGTCGGCAACTGGGCGGAGCGCAACGGCATTTCCTACGGCTCGTACCAGGAACTTGCGGGCAATCAGCGCGTGTACGAGTTGATCGGCAAGCATGTCGACGAGGTGAACAGGACGCTGTCCGCCGAGGCGCGGATGGCCGGCGCGCAGATCCGGCGCTTCCTGATCCTGCCGAAGGAACTCGACGCCGACGACGGCGAACTGACGCGCACGCAGAAGGTGCGGCGCAGTTTCATCGCCGAGCGCTATGCGCCGCTGGCGAAGGGCCTCTACGACGGGTCCGACATCGCCGACATCTCGACCGAAGTGACATTCGAAGACGGACGCAAGGGCATGATATCCGGCCGCGTGAAGATCGGCGACCTGACGCCGCATGCGCCCGCCAAGAGCGGAGCGCGCGCGGCATGAGCGGACGGGAAATCCTCCTCGAAGTCGAAAACGTCTCGCTCGCCTTCGGCGGCGTGCGCGCGATTTCCGACGTTTCGTTCAACATCGCCAAGGGCGAGATTCGCGCCATCATCGGCCCGAACGGCGCCGGCAAGACGTCGATGCTGAACGTCATCAACGGCTTCTATCATCCGCAGCAAGGCCGCATCACCTTCCACGGCCAGACGCGCGCGCGGATGAAGCCCTACGAGGCGGCGAGCCAGGGCATCGCCCGCACGTTCCAGAACGTCGCGCTGTTCAAGGGCATGTCGACGCTCGACAATATTCTCGCCGGGCGCGCCCTGAAGATGCACAAGAGCTTCTTCTGGCAGCTGTTCCGGCACGGGCCGGCGCTGACGGAAGAGATCGAGCACCGCAAGTTCTGCGAGGAGATCATCGACTTCCTCGAGATCGAGCACATCCGCAAGGCGCCGGTCGGCACGCTGCCCTACGGCCTGCAGAAGCGCGTCGAACTCGGCCGCGCGCTGGCGATGGAGCCGACCCTGCTGCTGCTCGACGAGCCGATGGCCGGCATGAATCTCGAAGAGAAGCAGGACATGAGCCGCTTCATCGTCGACGTGAACCAGCATTTCGGCACGACGATCGCGCTGATCGAACACGACATCGGCGTCGTCATGGACCTGTCCGACCGCATCGTCGTGCTCGAATACGGCCACAAGATCGCCGACGGCACGCCGGACGAAGTCAAGAACGACCAGAAGGTCATCGACGCCTATCTCGGGGTGGCGCACTGATGGGCATCCTTTACTCCATCTTCGCCGATCCGTTCGTGCAGATGTGGTCCTCGCCGGACCTGCTGGTGCAGACGCTGTGGGAAGGCCTCGTCGGCGGCGTGCTCTACGCGCTGATCGCGCTCGGCTTCGTGCTGATCTTCAAGGCCTCGGGCGTGTTCAACTTCGCGCAGGGCATCATGATGGTGTTCGCGGCGCTGACGCTGGTCGGCCTGACGGAAAAGGGCGTGCCGGCGTGGCTGGCGCTGATCCTCGCCGTCGGCGTCATGTATCTGCTGGCGCTCGGCGTCGAGCGGGTCGTGCTGCGGCCGCTCGTCAACCAGCCTGACATCATGCTGTTCATGGCGACGTTCGGTCTGACCTATGTGCTGATCGGACTCGGCGAGCTCGTGTTCGGCGGCAATCCGAAACCGATGCCGGTCGCCGCGCTCGGCCTGCCGACCGGCGGCATCGACGTGAAGATGCTCGGCGGCATGGTGTCGTTCCAGAAGATCGACATAGCCGCCGCCGTCATCGCCTCGACCATGGTGGCGGGCCTCGCGCTGTTCTTCCAGAAGACGCGGATCGGGCGCGCGCTGCGCGCCGTCGCCGACGATCATCAGGCGGCGCTGTCGGTCGGCATCTCGCTCAACCAGATCTGGGTGATCGTGTGGTTCACCGCCGGCATCGTCGCGCTGGCGACGGGCATCATGTGGGGCGCGCGTTCGGAAGTGTCGTTCGCGCTGCAGGTGATCGCGCTCAAGGCGCTGCCCGTGCTGATCCTCGGCGGCTTCACTTCGGTGCCCGGCGCCATCGTCGGCGGGCTCATCATCGGCATCGGCGAGAAGCTCGGCGAATTCTACTGGGGCCCGCTGGTCGGCGGCGGCCTCGAAAGCTGGCTCGCCTACGGCATCGCGTTGTTCTTCCTGCTGTTCAAGCCCGAGGGGCTGTTCGGCGAGAAGATCATCGAACGCATCTGATCGGGGGTTCGACGTGTTCTACCGCGAAGTCGGCCAGTTCAAGACGACCTATGAAGCGGACCAGGCGATCTTCCCGATCCGCCAGGACCGGATCGGGCTGGCGCTGATCCTGCTCGTCGCTTTCGTCGCCATTCCGCTGCTCGGCGGCGAGTTCATGATCGCCTCGGTCATGGTGCCGTTCCTGATCCTGGCGCTGGCGGCGATCGGGCTGAACTTCCTGATCGGCTACACGGGCCTGATCTCGCTCGGCACCGCGGCCTTCATGGGCGTCGGCGCCATCGCCTGCTACAAGCTGTCGACGGCGTTCCCGCAGGTCAACATCCTCGTCTGGATCGTCGCCTCCGGCTTCTTCGCGGCGGCGTTCGGCGTGCTGTTCGGCCTGCCGAGCCTGCGGATCAAGGGCTTCTATCTCGCCATCGCGACGCTGGCCGCGCAGTTCTTCCTGCAATGGTGCTTCATCCGCATCCCGTGGCTGACGAACGGCAACACGTCCGGCGCGATTGAAGTGCCGCAGCACACGCTGTTCGGCATCCACGTCACGGGCGCGAATGCGACGCCTCTGACGCGCTATTACGTGGTGCTGGTCATCGTCATCGCGATGACGTGGTTCGCCTCCAACATCGTGCACGGGCGCATCGGCCGCAACTGGATGGCGGTGCGCGACATGGACATCGCCGCGCAGCTGATGGGCATCAGGCTGCTGCCGGCCAAGCTTCTGGCGTTCGCCGTGTCGTCGTTCTACGCCGGGGTCGCCGGCGCGCTGATGGTGTTCATGTGGCTTGGCGCCGCCGAGCCGGAAGCGTTCAACATCAACCTGTCGTTCGAGCTGCTGTTCATGGTCATCATCGGCGGCCTGGGCAGCATGCTCGGCTCGTTCCTCGGCGCGGCGCTGATCCACGTGCTGCCGATCATCGTCCGTGCGGCTCCGGCCTCGCTCGGCCTGAGCGTCGGCTCGGCCACCGTCGAACATCTGACCTTCGTCATCACCGGCGTCCTGATCATCTTCTTCCTGATCGTCGAACCGCACGGGCTTGCCCGGCTGTGGCAGATCGGAAAGCAGAAACTGCGGGTCTGGCCGTTTCCATATTAAGGTTCATGCATCTCAGAAGTGGGAGGACACGATGAGAAAGTTGAATAAGGTCGCTCTGGCGCTGGTCGCCGGCACAGCCCTGGCTGCGCCTGCATTGCCGGCTGCGGCGGCGGACGAGGTTTTCGTGCCGCTGTTCACGTATCGCACGGGTCCGTTCGCGGGTTCGGGCACCTACATCGCCGACGGCATGCACGATTATCTGAGCATGCTGAACGAGCGCGACGGCGGCGTCGGCGGCGTCAAGCTCCTGATCGAGGAATGCGAGACCGGCTACGACACCAAGAAGGGCCTCGAGTGCTACGAGGCGGTGAAGCCGAAGAACCCGGTCGTCGTCAATCCGTGGTCGACCGGCATCACCCTGCCGCTGATCCCGAAGGCGGCCGTGGACAAGATCCCGATCCTGTCGATGGCCTACGGCCTGTCGGCGTCTGCGGTCGGCGAGACCTTCCCGTGGGTCTTCAATCCGCCGGACACCTACTGGGACGGCATGTCGATGATCCTGAAGTACATCGCCGGCCAGGAAGGCGGCGCGATGGAGAAGCTGAAGGGCAAGAAGATCGGCTATCTCTATCTCGACGCCGGCTACGGCAAGGAGCCGCTGCCGTTCCTCGACCAGCTGTCGAAGGACTACGGCTTCGAGACCAAGCTCTATCCGATCGCCGCCGCCGAGATGCAGAACCAGTCGGCGCAGTGGCTCAACGTGCGCCGCGACAAGCCGGACTACGTGATCATGTACGGCTGGGGCGCGCTGCAGCCCACCGCGGTCAAGGAAGCCGTCAAGATCGGCTATCCGATGGACAAGTTCATCTCGATCTGGTGGCCGAGCGAGGAAGACGCCAAGGGCGCCGGCGACGGCGCCAAGGGCTTCAAGACGCTCAACTGGCATGCCGCGAGCCCGGACTTCCCGGTCATCAAGGACATCCAGAAGCACGTCGTCGACAAGGGCAAGAGCCTGGCGGCGAAAGACAAGGTCGGCTCGGTTCTCTACAACCGGGGCGTCTACAATTCGATGCTGATCGCCGAAGGCATCCGCAATGCGCAGAAGATCACCGGCAAGAAGGTCGTGACGGGCGAGGACGTCCGTCGCGGTCTGGAAAGCCTGAACGTCGATGCGGCGCGGCTGAAGGAGATCGGCATGGAAGGCTTCGCCGGTCCGATCAAGCTGACCTGCAAGGATCACAACGGCCACCAGCCGACCTTCGTGCAGCAGTTCGACGGCACGAAGTTCGTCAAGGTGTCCGACATGATCGCGCCCTTGACCGACAAGGTGCAGCCGCTGCTCGACGCCGACGCCAAGGCCTATGCCGAGAAGAACGCCGGCTGGCCGAAGCGCACGGAAGTCTGCGACGCCAAGTCGTAAGACGGCGCCTCCGAACCCCGACCCTCGCCATGCGGGCGGTCGGGGACCGGAACGGCGGCACTCATCCGAAGTCCCGACGACGCGCGTGCGCCGTCGGGAACGAAGTCCGGAAAAAGACATGACGCAGCCCACGTCCAACACGCCCGCGCCGCAGGCCGCCGCGGCGCCCGTCCTTTCGGTGAACAACATCGAGGTGATCTACAATCACGTCGTGCTGGTCCTGAAGGGCGTGTCGCTGACCGTTCCGCAGGGCGGCATCGTGGCCTTGCTGGGCGCCAACGGCGCCGGCAAGACGACGACGCTGAAGGCCGTGTCGAACCTCATTCGCGCCGAACGCGGCGAAGTAACCAAAGGTTCGATCGAGTTCGCCGGCGAGCGCGTCGACCGGCTGCGCCCGGACGATCTCGTGCGGCGCGGCTGCATCCAGGTGATGGAAGGCCGCCACTGTTTCGGACATCTGACGATCGAAGAAAATCTTCTGACGGGCGCCTTCACCCGCCGGGACGGACGGCGCGCCATCGCCGACGCATTGGAAGAAGTTTATGCGTATTTTCCGCGTCTGAAGGAGCGCCGGACGTCGCTCGCCGGCTACACGTCGGGCGGCGAGCAGCAGATGTGCGCCATCGGTCGCGCGATGATGTCGCGGCCGAAGATGATCCTGCTCGACGAGCCGTCCATGGGACTGGCGCCGCAGGTGGTCGAGGAAATTTTCGAAATCGTTCGCGATCTCAATAGCAAAGGCAGCGTGTCGTTCCTGCTCGCCGAGCAGAACACCAATATTGCGCTGCGTTATGCCAATTACGGCTACATCCTCGAGAGCGGCCGCATCGTGCTCGACGGCGAAGCTTCTGCGCTGCGCGAGAACCAGGACGTGAAGGAATTCTACCTCGGCGTCGCCGGCGGCGACCGAAAGAGTTTCCGCGACGTGAAGCACTACAAGCGCCGCAAACGCTGGCTTGCTTGACATGACTCGTTGACGCGCATTTTGGGCCGTGCGAAATCTTGCGCGGGCTGGGACAGGCTTCAGCGGACAACGTCGGCTTGCTGAACATGTCCCGCGCATGCGGCACACGAGTGAGCTTCCATGTCCGAGTATTTCGATCGCTACGAGACGCGTCCGGCCAAGGCGCGCGAAAGCGCATTTTTCCGTGATATTCGCGCCATTCTGAAAATCGCGCGCGCGCGCGCGCCGGCCTTGCGCCGGCAGTTGAAGACCGTCGACATCGATGCGATCTCCAATCGCGCCGACCTGGCGAAGGCGCCGCTGATCCGAAAGAGCGACCTGAAGGCGATGCAGGACGAGGCGCCGCCGTTCGGCGGGCTCGCCGCCGTGCGCGCCATGCATCTCAAGCGCATTCTCGTTTCGCCCGGCCCGATCTTCGAGCCGGAAGGTTACGGCAAGGATTGGTGGGGCGCCGCGCGCGCGCTCTACGCCGCAGGCGTGCGCAAGGGCGACGTCCTGCACAACGCCTTTTCGTATCACCTGACGCCCGGCGGCCACATCATGGAGAGCGGCGCCCACGCATTGAATTGCGCCGTCATTCCCGCAGGCACCGGCAATACCGAGCAGCAGCTCGAGGCGATCCACTACCTGAAGCCGACCGCTTATTGCGGGACGCCCGACTTTCTCAAGATCCTGATCGACAAGGCGCGCGAGGCGCGTCTCGACGCGTCTTCGATCAAGCGTGCGCTCGTCTCCGGCGCGGCGCTGCCGGGCACGCTGCGCAAGGAACTGGAGAAGGCCGGCGTCTCCGTGCGCCAGGCCTACGCCACGGCCGATCTCGGCGTCATCGCCTACGAGACGGTTCCCGACGCCGGCCTGATCGTCAACGAAGGCTACATGGTCGAGATCGTGAAGCCGGGCACCGGCGAACCGGTCGCCGAAGGCGAAGTGGGCGAAGTCGTCGTCACGCGCCTCAACGCCGACTATCCGCTGCTGCGCTTCGCCACCGGCGATCTGTCGGCCGTCGTCGCCGGCGCTTCGGCGTGCGGGCGCACGAACATGCGTTTGAGAGGCTGGCTCGGCCGCGCCGACCAGACGACCAAGGTGAAGGGCATGTTCGTCCATCCGTCGCAGGTCGCGGAAATCTCCAAGCGGCATCCCGAACTCGGACGCCTCCGCCTCGTCGTGCGCCGGGAGAAGGAACAGGACATCATGGTCCTGCGGGCGGAAGCCAAGCGCCACTGCCCGCCCGATCCGATCGCCGAGACGTTGCAGTCGATCACCAAGCTGCGCGGCAAGGTCGAGATCGTCGACGCCGGCACATTGCCCAACGACGGCAAGGTGATCGCCGACGAACGCCCGGTAGGATGAGCGCGCGCATCGCGAACGTCCTGTCGATCGCCGGCTCGGACCCGAGCGGCGGCGCGGGCATACAGGCCGACCTCAAGACATTCGCCGCGCTCGGCTGCTACGGCATGGCGGCGATCACGGCGCTGACCGCGCAGAACACGCGCGGCGTCAGCGCGGTGCATGCGCCGCCGCCGGACTTTCTGGCCGCGCAGATCGACGCGATCTTTTCCGATATCGATGTCGACGCCGTGAAGATCGGGATGCTCGGGACGCCGGAGATCGTGGCGGTCGTCGCCGACCGGCTGTCCCATTGGAGCGCGCGCAACGTCGTGCTGGATCCGGTCCTCGTTGCGACGTCCGGCGACAGCCTGGGCGCGCCCGGCGTGGTCGAGGCGATGCTCGAAAGGCTGATCCCGCTGGCGCGCGTCGTCACGCCCAATCTGCCCGAGGCCGCACGGCTGACCGATCGGCCTGCCCCGCAGGACGTGCCCTCAATGCAGCAGGCGGGCGAAGCCCTGGTCGCGCGCGGCGCGAAAGCCGTGCTGGTCAAGGGCGGCCATCTGCAAGGCGAGGCCGTCGACCTGCTCGTGACTGCCGATGGCGCCCGCGCCTATTCGGCGCCGCGCATCGACACGCGCAATACGCATGGCACCGGTTGTACGCTGTCATCGGCCATTGCCGCCTTTCTCGCGCGCGGCGCCGGGCTCGAACAGGCGGTCGGCGAGGCCAAGGCCTATCTTACGGCTGCGCTGCGCAGCGCGGACCGGCTGCATGTCGGCGGCGGTCATGGACCGGTCGATCACCTGCACGTTCTGCCCGGCCGGTGAACCGAACGCGAGCGGCGACGTACAAGACCCGACGCCCTCGCTCGCGCTCGCCTGCGTCAGCCCGTATTGTGCCGCCATGACCGAAACGCTTCCCGCAGAACATCCCAGACGCGCGCCACGCGCCATTGGCGTGCTGCTCGTCAATCTCGGAACGCCCGAAGCGACCGACTACTGGTCGATGCGGCGCTATCTGAAGGAGTTTCTGTCGGATCGGCGCGTGATCGAGACCTCGCGCCTGATCTGGTGGCCGATCCTCAACCTCATCATCCTGTCGACGCGGCCTGCAAGAAAGGGACGGGACTACGAGACGATCTGGAACCGGGACCGCAACGAAGGCCCGCTGAAGACGATTACGCGCGCACAGGCCGAGAATCTCGCTGCGCGACTGGCGCCAGCCGCGGCGCAGGCGGATACGCGCGTCGTCGTGGACTGGGGCATGCGCTACGGCCAGCCGTCGATCGCCAGCCGGATTTCCGCACTGCAGGAGCAGGGATGCGACCGCATTCTCGTCGTCCCGCTCTATCCGCAATATTCGGCCGCGACCACGGCCACGGTCGGCGACAAGACGTTCGAGGCGCTGATGAAGATGCGATGGCAGCCGGCGCTGCGCATCGCCCCGCCTTGGCACGACGATGCGGCCTATATCGAGGCGCTGGCGCGTTCGATCGAGCAAGGGCTCGCCCGTCTCGATTTCTCGCCCGACGTCGTTCTGGCTTCCTTCCACGGCGTGCCGAAAGACTACCTTCTGAAAGGCGATCCCTACTATTGCCATTGCGCGAAGACGACGCGGCTTCTGCGCGCGCGGCTCGGCATGGACGAGCGCAGGTTGCAGATGACCTTCCAGTCTCGTTTCGGCCCGGCCGAATGGCTGCAGCCCTACACGGACAAGACCGTCGAACAGCTCGCGCGAGACGGGGTGAAGAATCTCGCGATCGTCACGCCGGGCTTTGCTGCCGATTGCCTGGAGACGATCGAGGAGATCGGCATCGAGAACCGCGACATATTTCTCGAGAACGGCGGGGAAAAATTCGCCCGCATCGATTGCCTGAACGACAGCGTCGGCGGCATGGACGTGATCGAAGCCGTCGTGCGCCGCGAATTGCGCGGCTGGGTCGACCTGTGAGCGCGGCGCTCGGGATCGTCGTCGTTAGCATCGACGAAAAATCGAAGGCGCGGCCCGCCGCCTGACGCCGGCCTGCCGGTAACGCACGACCTGCCGCACGGTTCCGCAAGTCTGCGGGCGCGCACGCGCCGGCTTTTCCTTTGCCGGGCATGGCGGGAACATAGCCGTGCGCGGCGCGTTGCGGGTCGATGAAAATTGCCCAGATCGCCCCCCTCATGGAAAGCGTGCCGCCGCGACTCTACGGCGGCACGGAACGCGTCGTGTCCTACCTGTGCGAGGAACTGGTCGCGCAAGGGCACGAAGTGTCTCTATTTGCAAGCGCCGACTCGCTCACGTCGGCTGAGCTGGTTCCATGCGCGGCCGAAGCCTTGCGTCTGGATCCCCGCGTCAAGGATACCGTCCCGTACTACATGGTGATGCTCGAGCGAGTGCGCCGCCGGGCGCACGAGTTCGACATCCTGCACTTCCATATCGATCACGTGCATTTCCCGGTGTTCGCAGACATCGCCTCGCGGACGCTGACGACCATGCATGGACGTCTCGATCTGCCGGACCTTCCGGTGCTTCTCGACGGGTTTCCGACGATGCCGCTGACGTCGGTGTCGCTGTCGCAACGAAGCCCTCTGGCGCGCGCCAACTTCGCCGCAAACATCTATCACGGCATTCCGCGGGGATTGCACGTGCCGAGGGTCGGTCGATCCGCCGATCCCTATCTCGCCTTCATCGGCCGCATGTCGCGGGAAAAGCGCCCGGATGTGGCGATCCAGATCGCGCGCGCCACGGGCATGAAGCTCAAGCTCGCCGCCAAGGTCGATGCGGTCGACAGGCCGTATTTCGAACGCGAAATCGCGCCCTTGCTCAGGGCGGACACGGAGTTCATCGGCGAGATCAACGAACACGAGAAGACCGCGTTTCTCGGAGGAGCGGAGGCGCTGCTGTTTCCGATCGACTGGCCGGAACCGTTCGGGCTGGTGATGATCGAGGCGATGGCTTGCGGAACGCCGGTGCTGGCCTTCGATTGCGGCTCGGTGCGCGAAGTCGTCGACCACGGCGTCACCGGGCACATTGTCTCGAGCGTGGACGAAGCTTTGGCGACGCTGCCGCAGACGCTTGCCTTGAATCGGGCGCAAGTCCGCGCGACATTCGAGCGTCGGTTCTCGTCCTGCGTCATGGCGCGCGGCTATCTCGATCTCTACGATCGCGTCGTCCGGCTCAATGCGGTCAACGACGCGGTTGGAAGCGTCGCCGTTTCCGCGCGACGCAAGCCCGAACCGACCTACGCGAGCGAAGCCGGACGGGTTTGATGAGTCCTCTCGAAGCGACCGGGACGCATCCGGCCGACGAGCCCGTTCCCGAAGCGCAGGTCGGCAGCGCCTCGACCGGCGAGCCGCGCATCCCGCTGCGTCTGTTTTCCCTGAAGGCGGGCGACACGTTCGCGGTAGCGGATGCGAGCGGAAATATTCTCGGCGAAAACGACGGGATGTTCAGGGACGATGCGCGCGTCCTGTCGCGCTACACGATGTCGTTCGGCGGCACGGCGCCGTCGCTGCTGAGCGCACGGATGAGCCAGGACAATGTCCTGTTCATCTCCAATCTCACCAACAAGCCGTTGCCGCCTCTCGGCGGGCGCTCTCTGGAACACGGCGTCATCCACATCGAGCGCAGCCGCTTCCTGTTCGACCGCCGCATGTACGAGCGGATCTGCATCACGAATTTCGCGCGTACCGGCGCGATCGTACCGCTCGACTTCGAGTTCGACGCCGATTTCCTCGACATGTTCGAAGTGCGCGGCGTTCCGCGCAAGGCGCGGGGTCGGAGCAAGACGCCGCGGGTGCAGGATCGGTCCGTCTGCTTTTCCTACGTCGGACTCGACGATGTCGAGCGCCTGTGCGCGATCGGATTTTCGGAAGAGCCTCGCAGCATCGCCGCCAATCGCGCGTCGTTCCTGTTCCAGATCGGCTACAACGCCAGCAAGGTCCTGCATGTCGAGATCGGCCCGGACGACAGGCGCGTCAGCGAGCAACGCTATCGCGCGGCGGAGGCGCGCGCGCGCTGGAACATGCGGGCAGTGCGCCGACGTGGCGCAACCGTCAGGTCGAGGAACCATGTGTTCGACGACTGGATCGAACAGTCGCGTTCCGATCTCGCGTTGCTGACCACCGAATTGCCGACCGGGCCATACCCGTATGCGGGCATTCCCTGGTTCTCGACGCCGTTCGGTCGCGACGCGATTATCACGTCGTTGCAGATTCTCTGGCTCGACCCGTCTCCGGCCCGCGGCGTGCTCGCCTTTCTGGCCGCGCATCAGGCGCGCGAGGCGTCGGCGTTTCGCGATTCGGCGCCGGGCAAGATCATGCACGAAGCGCGCAAGGGCGAGATGGCGGCCATCGGCGAAGTGCCTTTCGGCCTCTACTACGGCGGCGTCGATACGACGCCGCTGTTCATCATGCTGGCCGGCGCCTATGCGGAGCGCACCGCCGATCTCGGCTTCATAGAACAGATCTGGCCTGCGCTCGAACGCGCGGCGACATGGATTCTCGACGAAGGCGACACCAACGGCGACGGTTTGATCGACTACCAGCGGGCCGCCGACACCGGCCTGGCAAACCAGGGCTGGAAGGACAGCCACGATTCGATCTTTCACGCCGACGGGTCCGATCCTGTCGGTCCGATCGCGCTGGTCGAGGTGCAGGGCTATTGCTACGCGGCGCTGCGGGCGATGGCGACGCTCGCCCGACGACGCGAACTGACGGGCCAGGATGCGTTCTATCAGCACGCAGCGGAATCGATCCGCGCGCGGACGGAAGCGAAGTTCTGGATGCCGGACGAAAACTATTACGCGCTGGCGATCGACGGCGACGGCCGCGCTTGCCGCGTGCGCACGTCCAACATGGGGCACTTGCTGTATACCGGTCTCGCCTCGGCCGAACGCGGCGGCGCGGTCATCCGTCACCTCATGTCGCCGTCGCTGAACAACGGATGGGGTTTTCGCACGCTCGCGCGCGAGGAGGCCCGCTACAATCCGATGTCCTATCACAACGGCTCGGTCTGGCCGCACGATACGGCGCTGTGCCTTGCCGGCATGGCGCGGTACGGCGAGCGCGGCGCTGTGGTCCACGTCCTCGACCAGTTGTTCCAGGCGGCCGTCCGCTTCGAGATGCGGCTGCCGGAGCTGTATTGCGGCTTCGCGCGTCGCGGTTCGGGCGATTCCCCCGTCGGCTATCCTGTCGCCTGCGCGCCGCAGGCCTGGGCCTCTGGCGCGGCCTTCATGAGCCTGCAGGCGACGCTCGGCATCAGCATCGACGGCTGGAAGGAAGAAATCAGGATTTTGCGGCCGCATCTTCCCCATGGAATCGAAACGCTGGAGGTGCGGCGGCTGTGCGTCGGCTCACGCATCGTCAACCTGACGTTCCAGCGGATCGGCGACGGAGCGATCGTCTACTCCGACGCACATTTCGAAGGCCGCGTCCCCGTTACGTTCGTTGCGTGATGCGTTTGGTGCGCGTCTGGTGCAGGACGATCCGACGCAGGTCCGGTTCGGCGAGGATCGGTTTCAGCACGCGCGCAAGCGTTTCCGCCCAGGCGATCTGTCCGGCCTCGTCGGCGATCAGGTCCTGCCGCAGTTCGATCAGCACGTGCGGCAGGCCGCGTTTCGTGCCGAGATCGTACATCGTGTCGCCTTCGAGCGCGCCGTCGTAGGGCTCGTTGTCGCCGACGACGAGATCGCGTTCCGCCCGCAGCGAATCGATCAGCGGGCGCGCCAGCCGCGCATCGACGTCCCAGAGCAGGCTGACGTGCCACGGCCGCGCCGCGCCTTTCCAGACCGGGGTGAACGAATGAATGGAGACGATCGCGGGCGTGACTTGCGCGGCGAGCATCGCGTCGATCTCGCGCGCGATGGCGTCGCGATAGGGTCGCCAGTAGGTCTCCCGGCGTCTTCGGATTTCGGCTGCGTCGATGCGGGCGTTGCCGGGAATGAGCGCGCCGTCCGACAGACGCATGACGAGCGTCGGATCGTCGGCGCCGCGGTTGGGATCGATCAGCAGGCGCGAGAAGGTCGAAAGAACGGCGGGCGCGTGCAGCAGGCGCGCGAGCCGACGTGTCACACCGGCGGCGCCGATATCGTAGGCGATGTGGCGCGCGAAAGCCTCTGCGGGCAGGCCGAGCGAACCGTATTCGGGCGGCAGCGCATTGCTGGCGTGATCGCAGATCAGCAGGAGCCCGTTGTCGGGTTCCCCTTCGATTCGTTCAACCGGCTGGAATTCGGCCATGGACCGGGGATAACCGGATCGCGCGCGCCGTTGCAAGCGTGACGGCGACGGCTACGCCCGAGGCCGATCGCGCCCGAGGCGGCAAGGCCGGGCCGTCGTCGGCGGCCTGACGACGAACGCGGTCCGCCCCGTGGCTAGACGTCCGTCCGGATGGACAAATCGGCCGCCCCGTGGTTTGCCTGTCCGGAAGCCGCGAAACCGGCGGATTTCTGCGTCACGCGTCCGTCGACCTCCACATGCGGCCTTCCACTCGAGCAATGATCCGACCGATTTTCCTTTGCGCGTTCCTGGCCACGGCCACGCCCGCCCTGGCGGATTTTCGGCTGTGCAACAACACGACGGGGCGGGTGAGCGTGGCGCTCGCCTATACCGACGGCGAGGCATGGGTGAGCGAAGGCTGGTGGAATTTGAAGCCGAGCGCCTGCGAGACCCTCTTGCGGGGGCCGCTCGCCGCCCAATTCTACTACGTCTACGCCATGGACGAGCGCGGCGGCGAGTGGAAGGGCAAGGCCTTCATGTGCACGCGCGACCGCGAGTTCAAGATCGACGGGCGCGAGAACTGCTACGTGCGCGGTTACGACCGCACCGGCTTCTTCGAGATCGACACCGGCAAGGACGCGCGCAGCTGGACGGTGCAACTGACCGACCCGGGCCAGACCCGGTAGAGCATAGAACGGGAACGAGATGAGACGACTGCGCCGGTGCAAGATCCTGGCGACGCTGGGCCCCGCCTCTGCCGACAAGCAGACGATCGCCGCGCTGCACGACGCCGGCGCCGATGTGTTCCGGATCAACATGAGTCACGCCGATCATCAGGGGATGCGCGAACGCATCGCCATGATCCGCGAGATCGAGAAGGAGTCCGGCCGCCCGATCGGCATCTTGATCGACCTGCAGGGACCGAAGCTGCGCATCGGCGCCTTCGCCAAGGGGCCGGTCACGCTCGCGCGGGGCGACGAGTTCACGCTCGATTCCGATCCGGCGCCGGGCGACGCGACGCGCGTGCAACTGCCGCACAAGGAAATCCTCGGCGCGCTGCGGCCAGGCCATGTCGTGCTGATCGACGACGGCAAGGTGAAACTGCACATCGTCGAGGCTGCGCCCGACAAGGCGCGCGCGATCGTCGATGTCGCCGGCAAGATTTCCGACCGCAAGGGCGTCAGCCTGCCGAACACGGAAATTCCTGTCTCGGCCATGACCGAGAAGGACCGCTCCGATCTCGAAGCCGGGCTCAACGCCGGCGTCGACTGGGTTGCGGTCTCGTTCGTGCAGCGGCCGGACGACGTGGCCGAAGTGAAGAAGATCGCGCGCGGGCGCGCGCTGGTGCTGGCCAAGATCGAGAAGCCGCAGGCGATCTCGCGGCTGGAGGAGATCATCGAGATTTCCGATGCGCTGATGGTGGCGCGCGGCGATCTCGGCGTCGAAATGCCGCTGGAAAAGGTGCCGGGACTGCAGAAGCGCATCACCCGCATGACGCGCCGCGCCGGCAAGCCGGTGGTGGTGGCCACGCAGATGCTGGAATCGATGATCCAGTCGCCGGTTCCCACACGCGCCGAAGTGTCGGATGTCGCAACCGCCGTGTTCGAGGGCGCGGACGCGGTCATGCTCAGCGCCGAGAGCGCCGCCGGTCAATATCCGGTCGAAGCGGTGGCGACGATGAACCGCATTGCCGAGGAAGTCGAAACGGACGCGGTCTTCCGCGCGGTCATCTCCGGACAACGCGCAGCCGCGCCCGATCCGACCGGCGCCGACGCCATTGCTGTCGCGGCCCGCGACATGGCGGAAACGCTGGATCTGGCGGCGGTCTGCGCCTGGACATCGTCGGGTTCGACGGCTTTCCGCATCGCGCGCGAACGGCCGCAGCCGCCGATCCTCGCCCTGACGCCCAACCGCGACACGGCGCGTCGCCTGGCGCTCGTCTGGGGCGTGCACGCCATCGTGACCAAGGACGCCAGCGACATCGACGACATGGCCCGGCGGGCCTCGAAATTCTCGAACCGGGAAGGGTTTTCGGAAGAAGGCGATCGCGTCATCGTCATCGCCGGCGTTCCGTTCGGCACGCCCGGCGCCACCAACATGATCCGCATCGGCTTCTGCGGCGCCGAGAGCTGAGCGCATTGCGAAGGCGCCGGACGGCGCCTATCCTCCGCGCCGAGAAAACGCCGAGGACCAGATGACGCAACCGCTCGATCCCGCCATCGCCCAGATCATTCCGCTGCTGCCGCTGCGCGATCCGCAGTCGATGACGCCGCAGAGCGCGCGCGATTCGCTGCGCGCGCTGGCCGCCGCCCGCGCGGAAATCCCGCCGCCGCCGGTGGCGAAGGTTTCCGACATCGAGGTGAAGGGCGCCGCCGGGCTCGTTGCTGCGCGCGTCTATCGCATGTCCGACGGACAGGCGCCGACAATCGTGTTCTTCCACGGCGGCGGCTGGGTCGCCGGCGACATCGAGACGCACGACCGGCAGGCGCGGCTCTTGTCGATCGAGACCGGCGCGGTCGTCGTCTCCGTCGATTACCGCCGTCCGCCGGACGCCAAATTTCCGGCGGCGTTCGAGGATTGTTTCGCTGCGACGCGCGACGTTCTCGCGCGCATTGCGGAATTCGGCGGCGATGCGCAGCGGCTCGGCGTCGCCGGCGACAGCGCCGGCGGCAATCTCGCCGCCACGACGGCGCTCGCCTGCCGCGACGCGGGCATCAGGCTCGCCGCGCAATTGCTCGTTTATCCCGTGACGGACGTTCGCGGCGGCTACGCCGACGGCGCCGAGAACGCGCGTTTCCCGTCGCGCGCCGAGAATGCGGAAGGCTACTTCCTGACGCGCGAGACGATGCAATGGTTCGCCGCGCACTATCTGGCCGACGTGAAGCAGGGCGCGGACTGGCGCGTCTCGCCGTTGCGGGCGCAGAGCCTCGCGGGGCTCGCGCCAGCGGTCGTCTGCACGGCGTGGTTCGATCCGCTGCGCGACGAAGGCGTGGCCTATGCGGATGCGCTGGAGAAGGCCGGCGTCGAGACGAAGCGCCATGTCGGCCTGTCGCTGATCCACGGCTATTTCGGCATGGGCGACGCATCCGCCGCGGCCAAGGCGGAGGCGGCGTGCGCGCGAGCGGATTTCAAGGCGTTGCTGGATCGCGGCGCGTGATCAGGCGCCGCAGCACTTCTTGAATTTTCGGCCGCTGCCGCAGGGACAAAGATCGTTGCGGCCGACCTTCGTCGGCGCCTGCGCAGGTTTCTGCGCGGGCGCCGCGCCGTCGACGAAATACCATTCGCCGGCGTCTGTCTTGCGGAACCGCGAGCGTTCGCGATGTTCGCGCACGGCGCCGCCCTGTTCGTATGACGCGACGAAATCGACGGTTGCTTCGCTGTCGGCGACATCGCCCTGCGACGTTGCGAGTATTTTCAGGCCGCGCCATGTCGAACGCATCGCCCAATCGCGCGCGGCGGCGGGGTCGAAGGCCATGCGCGTCTCCGGCGCATGCGTGCGGGCGAGGTAATCGATGTCGGCGCGCGTGTAGGCCGTATAGCGCGAGCGCATGAGCGCTTCCGCCGTCGGCGCGGCGCGGCGGCCGGAGAGATGGAGGCCGCAGCAGGCGTCGTAGTCGCGGTCCGAGCCGCAAGGGCAGGGCGTGCGCAGGTTCACGCCTTGCGTCGTCCTTCGACCAGCCAGGCGGCGACGAAGGCCGCCAGCAGCACGGCGAGGCCGGCGAGACCGAGCGCCAGCGGCGCGACGCCGACGCCGCGCACGACATGCGATTCCGTACGGCGCACGCCGATCCAGTCGGCGCCGCCGGCGAGCGAGCCCGGCCCGACCGAGGCGATGCGGGGCAGCGCGACGGCGCCGCTCGCGTCTGCGCCGTCTCTTGCGGCGATGCGCCGGATCGTGCCGCCGTTCGCTTCGGCAATCGCGCGCAGCCGGTCGGTCGTGGAAATCACGTCCTGAAACTCTTTCGGATTGTCCGGGCCGACATTGACGAGCACGGACAGGTCGCCNNTCGACCGGGGCCAGCGTCGCGCGGTCGAGCGCGCCCGATGGCGCGGCGACGGTCACCGGCTCGGTCGTTTCCTTCAACGTCTGGCGCTCGATGCGGATTTCCTTGCCGCGCGCGGTCGCGCGCAACGTCTCTTCCTCGAGATCGGGCTCCTTCATCAGCCAGTGCGCGAGACGGCGCAGGATTTCGAGATAGGGGCCGCCGCCGTCGTAGCCGCGCGCCCATAGCCACATCTGGTCGGACAGGAGTTCGGCGACGCGGCCCTTGCCTTCGCGCGAAAGCACCAGCAGCGGCTTGTCGCGCGCCCCGGTGAGGATCGAATGGCCGCGCTGCGCCTCGACGTTCACCTGGCGGAACCATTCGCTCCAGCGCGGCGGATTGGCGTCGGCGCCCGGCAGGCCGCGCGTGACCGGATGCTTGCGGCCGAGGTCCGAGACGGCAGGGCGGAACGGTTGCTCGACGAGATTGCCGTCGGGCCGCCCCGGCGAGATCTTGCCCAGCGGCGAGAAGTAGATGCCCGACGTGCTGGCGAAATCGGGGCCGGCTGCGATCAGCAACGCGCCGCCGTCGCGCACGTATTTGACGATGTTGTCGAGATAGACGGACGGCAGCACGCTCTGGTTGGAATAGCGGTCGAAGATGATGAGGTCGAAATCGGCGATCTTGCGGCCGAACAGGTCGGCCGTGGGGAAGGCGATCAGCGACAGTTCGTTGATCGGCGTGCCGTCCTGCTTTTCCGGCGGGCGCAGGATGGTGAAATGGACGAGTTCGACGTTGGCGTCGGAGCGCAGGAGATTGCGCCAAGTGCGTTCGCCGGCGTGCGGCTCGCCCGAGACCAGCAGCACCTTCAGCTTGTCGCGCACGCCGTCGATGGTGACGACGGCCTTGTTGTTGAGCGTGGTCAGTTCGTCGGCGACCGCATCGGCCTCGATCTCGACGACGTTGGGCCCTCCGTGTTCGACATGTACGGGAATGGGGATCGTCTGACCCGGCGCGCCGCGCATGGAGGCGATCTCCGCGCCATCGCGCCGGACGCGGATCGCGACCGGCTCCTGCCCGCCGCCGGCGTCGACGACACGCGCCTCGATCTGTACGGTCTTGCCGACGATGCCGAAACGCGGCGCCTCGATCAGTTCGATGCGACGGTCGCGTTCGCCCAGGTGTCCGGTCACCATCACATGCATCGGCGCCTTGAAGCCGAGCCGGTCGACGCTGTCGGGGATGTCGTCGACGATTCCGTCCGTCACCATGACAACCGCGCCCAGTCGTTCGGGCGGTACGTCGGCGAGGCCTGCGTTCAGGGCGGAGAAGAGTTTCGTGCCGTCGGCTTCCGCTTCCGAGCGGCCACTCTCGATCACGCGCAGGTCGACATTGCCGAGAGAACCGAAGCGCCGTTCCAGTTCTTCACGCGCGCTGCGCGTCTGCGCGGCGCGTTCGCCGATCGTCTGGCTGCCGCTGGTGTCGACAAGCAGCGCGACCGTGTCTTTCAGCGGTTCGCGATCTTCGCGCACGAACGAGGGGTCCGAAAGCGCAAGCAGCACGAGCGCGATGCCGAGCGCGCGCAGCAAGGCGCCGGGGCGGCGGGCCCACAATGCGAGGGCCACCGTCGCGACGCCGGCGGCGGCCATCGCGGCGATCAGCCAGACCGGAACGAGCGGCGCGAAGGAGAAGGACCAGGCGGTCACGCGATCAATGCCCCAGCCGGTTGAGGAGATCGCGCACGTGCACCTGGTCGGCCTTGTAGTTGCCGGTCAGCGTGTACATGACCAGATTGACGCCGCCGCGCAGCGCCAGCTCGCGCTGGCGCGCGCCGCCGGGCGTCAGCGGATAGAGCGGCTCTCCATAGCGGTCGCCAGCCCAGGCGGCGGCGAGATCGTTGGAGGCGATGACGATCGGCGACACGCTGTCGCCGGCGCGCGCAGGGCGGTTCGCCGTGTCGGCCGTCTCCGGCGGCAGAGCCTCGATCCACGTCTGGCCATTGATCGTGCGGCCGATGAAGCTGTCGAGCAGATAGAACGTCTTGGTCACGACGTGATCGCGCGGCACGGGTTCGAGTTCGGGCACGTCGACGCCGTCCAGAAGCTTGCGCAACCATGCCTGTTCGGCGCTCGGCGGGCCTCCCGGACGGGCGGTCAATGCGTCGCGCGTGTCGAAAACGATCGTGCCGCCCTGTTTCATGAAGGCGGATATCTTCTGGATCGCCTGCTGCGGCGGTTGCGGGCGGGTCGCGGCGATCGGCCAGTAGAGCAGCGGGTAGAAGACGAGTTCGTCGCGCGCGGGATCGACGCCGACGGGATCGCCGGGCGTGAGCGAGGTGCGTTCGGCCAGCGTGCGCGACAGCGATTGCAGACCCGCCTTGCTCACTTCGTCGGCGCGCGGGTCGCCGGTGACGACGTAGGCCAGGCGCGTGACGAGCGCCGCCTCGACATCGCGCTTCGATGGTTGGGTGTGTTGCGGGCCTGCGGTCTGCGCGCGCGCTTCGTTGGTCACGGGCGCCAGCGCGGCGAACGCAAGGATGACGAAGGCAAGGCCAGCCACCGTCGCGCGTCGCGCGCGAAAACGCGGCAGGCCGCCGCCGAGCCAGAGCGAGGCGAGCGAATCCGCCAGCAGCAGCAGGAAGGCGCAGGCGATCAGCGGCGCGCGCAGGTCGATCGGCGCCGCCTGCTCGATTTCGGCGCGGCGCGCGTCGAGACCCGAAAAATCCGCAACGACGAGTTTTGCGTCGGGCGCCAGGGCGTTGACGGCGACGAGCCCGTCCGGCGGTCCGTAAAAGCCCGGCGGATGATCGGCCGACGCCGTCTCATGGCCGCCAGCCGAAATCGCGCGCGCATTCGCCGGCGGGACGCCGAGCGCGCCGAAACCGTCGAGCGTACGCGTCGGCGCGAGCGCTTCGGCTCTCTTCGGCTGCTGGGCGCCGGCGACGTCGTCTTCCGACGGCGCGGTCTTCGCCGTCTCGCCGGCGAGGGCGACGATCTTGCGCAACATCTCCGGAAACAGGCCGGAGATCGGCAGGTTCGACCATGTCGTGTCGGCGGTGATGTGGAAGAGGACCAGCAACCCCTTGCCGCGGCGTTCGGCGGTGACCAGCGGCGTGTGGTCGTCGAGTTGCGCCCACGTGCGGGCGGCGAGGCCGGGCTCCGGCTCGGCCAGCACCTGACGGGAGATCGTGATGTCCTCGCGTGTGCGCAGGCCGGCGAAGGGGCTCGTCGTTTCGAAAGCGCCGAGCTTCTTCGGCGTCTCCCAGGACAATGCGCTGCCGAGCACGCGGCCGGAGCGGCGCAATTGCACGGGCGTCAAATCGTCCTGCGAGCCGGCCAGCCGTGTGCCGGCGAAACGCACGACGACGCCGCCGCGATCGAGAAACGCGTCGAGTTTCTCGCGCGCATCGGGACCGACCGCCATGTCCGACAGGAACAGGACATCGGCGGCGTCGCCGATCATCGCGCCGATCGGATCCGTTGCGTCGGCGCGCGCTTCGCGCACGTCGGCATAGGGGCCGAGCGCCCTGGCGAGATAATAGTTCGGCGCCAGCAGCGGCTGCGCGACATCGGCGCTGGCGCCGCTGATCAGCGCGACGCGCCGGCGCTTCCAGCGGTCGTCGAGCAGCGATACCGCGCCGGCCGAACGTTCGCCGGCGATGTCGAGCCGCGCCACTTCGTTGCGCAGTTCGAGCGGCAGGTCGATCTTCGCCTCGGCTTCGTCCCCCTTGGCGAAGACGAAGGGCGCTTCGGCGAGCAAGGCGCCTTTCATGTCGAAGGCGCGCATGGCGCCGGAAGCTGCGCCTGCTCCGCCCGTGCGCAGCACGCGTGCGATCAATCCGCCGGCTTCGTTGCGCGGGCCGGCGAGCGCCAGCGGCGCGTGCGCATCGGTCGCGATATCGAGACGGCCGCCGAACAGACTCGTCACGCGCTGCGCGAAGTCGCGCGCGCCCGGCTCCAGCCCGTCGGAAATCCAGAGGGCGCGCGCATTCTTCTGCGCAGCGACGAATTTCTCGATGGCGGCGAGAGCCGGCGCGCGCTCCGGCGCGAACGGCCGCGGCGATCTCGCGCGCAAGGCTTCGAGCGCGCGGGAAGCGTCGCCCGGCGCGATTTCGCGCGCGCCGTCCGACAGGGCGACGAAGGCGACCGGCGCGCCGCGGCGGCCGGCAGCCTCGATCGCGTTGGCGGCGTAGGCGACGCGCTTGTCCCACGTCGGCGCGGCGGGCCAGCCGTCGTCGAGCGCGACCAGTAGCGGTTCGCTGCCGCCGTCGCCGAGCGATGGATTCCAGATCGGACCGGCGAAGGCGAGGCCGGCGAGCGCGGCGACGCTCAGGCGCAGCAGCAACAGCCACCACGGCGTGCGCGCCGGCGTCTCGTCGCGCGGCTTCAGATCGAGGATGAGCCGCAGCGGCGGGAACGGCGTGCGCTCCGGCCGCGGCGGCGTCACGCGGATCAGCAGCCAGATCACCGGCAGGCTGAGCAGGCCGATCAGCGCCAGCGGCGCGGCGAAGCCGAGCGGCAGGGAGAACAGGCCGCTCATGCGATCGCGCCGTAGACGGAGCCGGCCTCGAGCCTGGCGCGCAAGGCGAGCAGCGCCTCGGACGCCGGCCGGTCGGTCCGGTGCAGGATCAGCGTGAAATCGTGCGCGCGGGCGATGTCGGCGATGGCGGCGCGATGAGCGGCAAGGCGCTTCTCGTAGTCGGTCCGCCAGCTTTCGGCGCGGCCGATTCTCAGGCGCGCGGAGGAGTCCACGTCGAGAAACTCGACATGCCCGGAGAAAGGAAACGTCTCCTCGACCGGATCGGCGATCATGATGACGAGCCCGTTCGCGCCGCGCGACGACAGCGTGCGCAACCGTTCCGCGAACGCGTCCGGCGAAACCAGAAAATCGCCGACGAGGATCGCGCGCGTGCGCGGCGCGAGCGCCTGCGCCGGCGGCAAGTCGGCGTGCTCGGATGTGCGGCGCGAGTCCACCAGCAGGATTTCGGCGAGCCGGTCGACGATGTCGCGCGTGGCCATGGCGCGCGACAGGCCGAGCAGGCCGACGCGTTCGCCGCCGCGCACCAGCAGGTCGGCGGCGGCGAGCCCGAGGGTCAGCGCCCGATCGACCTTCGGCTGCAAGGCGAGGTCGGAGACGAAGCCCATCGACGGCGACAGGTCCATCCACAGCCACAGAGTATGCGCGGCTTCCCACTCGCGTTCGCGCACGTAGAGCCGCTCGTCGCGGGCGGAGCGGCGCCAGTCGATGCGATTGGCGGCTTCGCCCGACGCGAAGGGGCGGAACTGCCAGAACGTTTCGCCGGCGCCGGCGCGACGGCGCCCGTGCACGCCGTGCAGGATCGATGCGGCGATTTCCTTGGCCGCGACGACGACGGCGGGCAGGCGCCGCGCGAGATCGAGCGCGGTCTGACGGCAGCCGGGAGCGCCCGCGCGGTCAGACGGATCGATCAGGCGCGCGCCGGTTCTCATGCGAAGCGGGCGACGAGTTTCTGCACGAGACCGGAAACGGTCTCGCCATCGGCGCGGGCGGCGAAGGTCAGCGCCATGCGGTGCTTGAGAATCGGCTCGGCGAGCGCGACGACGTCGGCGCGCGACGGCGCGAGCCGGCCTTCGAGCAAAGCGCGAGCGCGCACGGCGAGCATCAGCGATTGCGCGGCGCGCGGGCCGGGACCCCAGGCGATGTGGCGCACGACGTCCGGGTCGCCTTCGCCGGGACGGGCGGCGCGGACCAGATCGAGAATGGCGTCGACGATGGTTTCGCCGACGGGCAGGCGACGCACGAGACGCTGCGCCTGCATCAGGTCGTCGACCGTCAGCGCATTCTGCGGCTTCGACTGCAGGTCGCCGGTCGTGTCCAGCAGGATGCGCCGCTCGGCGTCGCGGTCGGGATAGACGACGTCGATCTGCATCAGGAAGCGGTCGAGTTGCGCCTCGGGCAGGGGATAGGTGCCTTCCTGCTCCAGCGGGTTCTGCGTCGCCAGCACATGGAACGGGCGCGGCAGGTCGTGGCGCTGGCCGGCGACGGTGACGTGATGCTCCTGCATCGC
>CXWK01008552.1_pt1 | contig 28591 bp, 24 predicted proteins | sample 590851 | NCBI WGS metagenome assembly CXWK01 (sample SAMEA3498364, study PRJEB10139) | wastewater metagenome | biome: wastewater treatment plant; material: activated sludge | place: Denmark | collected 2014-08-01
TTCCCGGGCTACCAGACTGAACTCGTGCACGCGGTTGATCGCGGCATCACGCTGGCGATTCAGATCAATACCTCCGCGCCGCGCAGCACCGGTAATCGCAGCCTGTTGCGCGTGGCCTACGATCTCATCGCGCTGGTCGGCGCCTGATCCAGTCACGCCGGATTACAGGAGGCGCAGAGACGCCGAGGGACTTCAGGAATTCCACCATGAAGCGCATGAAGCTCCATGAAGGCGCGGCGTTGGGGGCCCGGCTCCGCCGGGGCCTCTCGATCAAAGGGACATCACGAACGAACACACCCAGCAATTGCAGAGGGGTGCGTTCGTTCGTGATGTCCCTTTGATCGAGAGTGCCGCCAAAGGCGGCACACAACGCCGCGCTTCTGACAGCGTCACAACACGTGACAGAACTTCATGGACCTTCATGGAACTTCATGGTGAAACTCTGAAAGTCCCCTCTCACTCAGTGTCTCGGCGTCTCCTGTGATCCGTCGTGACGCGTTTACTCGGCCCTGAGTCCTTCCACGGGATCCACGCGCATCGCACGCCATGCGGGCGGCAGGCTGGCCACCAGCGCGGCGATGAAGAGCGCGGCCGCTGCCGTGACCGTCGACGTGGCATCAGTAGCCGTGACGCCAAACAGGACGGTCGTCAGCGCCCCCTTGGCCGCCTGCACGAGCGCCCAGCCACCCACAAGACCCAGCACGACCAGCACCACGCTGTGACGCACGACGTTGGCGGCCACCGAGAGAGGCTTCGCGCCGAGCGTCAGGCGAATGGCGAGTTCGCGCTGGCGCAGCGCGACCGACCACGAAAACAATCCGTAGACGCCGAGCGCCGCGAGGAACGCCGCGAGGAATCCAAACGCCGTCAGCGTCGTCATGAGCAACCGGGGTTCGGCCGTGCGGGTGTTGAAACGATCGCGCCACGATTCCACGGCGCCGAGCGGGGTGTTTGGTGATACCGACCGGAGTGCCTGTTTGATTGCGGCGAGGGCGGTCGCATTGTCGCGCGCGGAGATCGCCAGCGTCATCGCGCTGAATGGGAATTGGCGCGAAGGGAAGTAGATGGCGGGTTCGGCCGGCAGGCCCAGCGCGACGTTCTGCACGTCAGCGACGACCCCGACCACCCGGATGCGGGGCTGCGTCCGGTGCCCGTCGGCCGTCACCTTCCATGTCAGGTTCCGTCCGAGCGGACCAATCTGTGAGGACCACGACAACATCTCCCGGCCCACTGGCGAGACACCCGGAAAGAACCGCTTCGCCAGTGTCTCGTTCAGGATCACCACCGGCTCAGCGTCGGCCGTATCCTGCGCGGTGAAGAAGCGGCCTTCCAGCAGCGTGGCGCCCATCGTCTCGAAGTACCCGTCACTGACCGCGTGGTGCTGGGCCTGGGGACGATCCTCAGGTCGACCTGCAGGCTGGTCGCCGAGCATGAAGGGATTACGCCACCCGTGTTCCATCGGCAGAAAGTTCGTGGCACCGGCCGACAACACGCCGGGGTGTTCGCGCACGCGGTCGAGGATCGCCTCGTGCACCGTGCCCACTGTTTGCCAGGCGGCCGCGGTGGAATCGGCTGCCGCGATCTGCACGCTGGTCAGCATGACGTTGTCACCGGTGACGCCCAGGGGTACCCGCGTCATCTGCCCGACGGTGCGAACCAGAAGTGCCGAACTCACGAGAAGAGCGCACGCCAGCGCCACTTCTGCCACGACCATCGCCTGATAAATCCGGCGAGTGCCGCGGGAGCTGCCCCGTTCCCCGGACCGGAGGTCGCTGCCGACATGTGTTCGTACGAGTACCACCGCCGGCACCGCGCCAAACACCATGGTCATGCCGCCGACCAGACCCAGCGCCAGCGCCAGGACACGGCCACTGACCGTCGCTTCGGCAAGTCTTGGGACGTCTACCGGCGTGACCGCCACAATCAAAGGCAAGGCGACCAGCGCCACCAGCAGGCCGGCGGCGGCGCCCACGCACGAGAGAATGAAACTCTCGGCCAGCAACTGCGTGACGATCTGTCGAGGCGTCGCGCCAAGTGCCGTCCTCACGGCCACTTCGCGCTCGCGCGACAGTGCACGCGTCAACAGCAGCGACGCGATGTTGAGACACCCGATCACGAAGAGCAGCCCGACCGCGCCAAACAGCACGTAGAGCGCGGGCCGGTAGTAGCCGAGTTGATCATCCAGCAGTGGCACGATGCCGAAGACCCAGCCTTTATTGCTGGCCTCGAACTCGCTTCCGAGCCGCGCGGCCAAGGTGTCGGCTGCTGTGCGGGCTTGCTCAACGGACGTGCCGTCCGAGAGGCGCGCGACACCTTCCATGAAGTGCGCCGATCGGCTGTGCTGAGTCAGGTCCCAGCCCAGCCGCTGCCATACGTCAATGTCGTCGGGAAACCGGAAGCCCGGCGGCATGACGCCCACAATGGTGAAGGGCCGCTCATTAAAACGCAGCTGGCGGCCGATGATTTCCGGGTCGGCGTTGTAGCGCGAACGCCACAGACGATCGCTGATGACGGCCATCAACTCTCGCGAAAAGAACGGACCGTCGGCGGGGAAGCCCGGACCCACTTGCGGCCGCACACCAAGCACTGAAAACAGATTGGCGCTCGTTTCAATCGTCTTCACGCGCACCGGATCGAGCCCAGGGTCCAGCAGGTTCACGTCCGGCCGCCACCACGCCGCCGCGTCCTTGAACACCGGCAGGGCTCGGTAGTCCATGAACGTGACCGGGGAGATCGGGTCGTGGCCCAGGCCCTTCTCGGTGTTCGTGTCCCAGAACTTCACGAGTTTGTCGGGCGCGTCGTACGGCAAGGGCCGGAGCACCACGGAGTCGACGATGGTGTAGACGACGGTGGCGGCGCCGGTGCCGAGGCCGAGCACCAGCACGGTGACGAGTGCGAACGTGGGGTGCTGCCGGAATTGCCGGAGCGCCATGCGCAGGGCGTACATCATGGAGAGACTCCTGAAACGGGTTGAACGCGCGGTGTCGTTGGCGGTGCGTGCCTGAGCCGACCGCGGATTGGGACGGAGTTCCTGTCGAAGCGGGATCAGCCCTGAGGCCTCCAGCGTCTGGCGCGCCTGCTCGCGCGCCGTCGCCTCGTCTTCCCCGCGCTCGCGGGCCGCAAGGTAGAGGTCCTCAAGGTGCGTGGCCAACTCATCGATGGTCTGTGGCGAGAGGTCGATGCCCGCGGTGCGCGCGTACCGCGCCACCATCGAGGTCCAATCGTGGTTGGGAGAAGGCGGCGTCATGGGAGCGACCGTGGCCTTACGCGTACCGGACTCCGGCCACCTGGCCAAGTGCCGCGACGAAGCGGGCCCAATCCTCCCGCTGGGTGATCAGGACTTTGCGTCCCGCCTCGGTGATTCGGTAGTGCCGCCGGCGTCGCTGCCCCGCCTTTTCCACCCACCGGCCGCTGATCCACCGGCGGGCCTCCATGCGATACAGCGTGGCGTACAACGCGGCCAGGGTGAACTTCAGGGTTCCCTCGGACTTGAGTTCGATTTGCCTGCCGATTTCGTACCCGTGCAGGTCCACGTCCTCGACCATCGCGAGGATCAGCAGTTCCGCGCTGCCGCGTTTGGCTTCGTCGAATGCCGGCCGTTCACCCATGTCCACCCCGATGTATAACGACGTGATACATCATCACGTGGAAGCTATGACGACAGGCGACGGCAAAAGGTTGGCGGGCGCCCGTTCCTTCCGCTACTTGAGGTGGGGCCGCAGGCGTTGGGCGGTCGCGGGCGCGAGGGGGGTGTGCGCCAGGTCGGTCCGCTCCCGTGGATCCGCGGTCCAGTCGAACAGTTCGAAGCCGTGACCATCCTGTTCGATGTAGTGCCACGTGCCATCCACGACCGAACGCATCGAACCGTCGGTGATTTTGCCTTCCCTGGTCGACTGTTTTAACGCCGTCACCGGCAGCGGGAAGTCCGACCGTGTGCCCTCCCAGAGAGGCTGCAGGGACGGCACCAGAAACGGCGCGGGATCGGCGCCAATCAAACTCATGATCGTGGCCGGAATGGCCGCATTCGACACCGGTCGGGTCACGCGTGCACCTCCCGGAATTCGGCCGGGCTGCCACACCACGAGTGGGACCTGAATCACCTCGCGATAGAGATGTCTCGCATGGTTGACCCCTCCGTGTTCGCCAAACTCCTCGCCGTGGTCCGAGGTGACAATCACCAGCAACTCCCTGTTCAGAGACCTGGCTTGAATCAGAGAGAGCAACCGGGAAATTTGCGCATCCACATACGCAATCGCTCCGTCGTAGGCATCGACCTCGCCCTGCATTTGTGCGGGCGTGAGCGGTCGCTGCCCCCGCTTGAAGTTGATGAGGGCTCTGGGACGCGGCGCGCTCGAAAACTGGCTCAGGTACGGCTCGGGAGGCAGGTACGGATCATGGGCGTCCATGAAGTTGACCGTGACGAAGAACGGCCGGTCGGTCTCGCGGCCAATCCATCGGTTGGCGGCCTCGGTCACGTCTGATGCGTGTTTGCGCGCAGGCAGGTCCTCAAGACCGAGCCGCAGCCGGGCGAGTGTGCCGATCGAGCCGTACGCCGTGCGCCAGGCCATGTCGGCGAGCGAATGAAAGAAGTCCTCAAAATGCACGAAGCCCCGGCCGAACCCATGTTCCCGGGTGAAGTAGAGGGTGTTCGCCGAAAACCCGCCAGTGCGGTATCCGTAGGACTGGAGCACCTGGGGCAGTGTCGGCACCGGGTGAGCGGGGCGGCGATACGCAGTGTCCCATTCCACCTGGTGATCACTCGGATACCGCCCGGTGAGGATCGACGCATGTGAGGGCAGGGTGTAGCTCGACGTGGAGAAACTTTTCTCGAAGAGCACCCCCTGGGCCGCGAGTGCGTCAATGGCCGGACTCGTCCGGCGACCATAGCCGTAACTCGACAGGTGATCGGACCTGAGGGTGTCGACGACGATCAGCAACACGTTTGGCGTCGAGGCCGTCGCCACTGGGAGCCGCGCTACCGCCAGGCGTTCCTGAATCCAGGAGCCCCCTTCGATGCCGGCAAACGCCACCACGGTGAGCCCCAGCGCCACACGCATCGCCGGACGAATAGTCCGCGCCTCCTGCCGGAAGTACCAGCGCGTGCACGTATGGGCGATGCCAATCGTCAGCAGCAGAATCGCATACTTGAAGAGCCACTCTTCAAGCAGGAGCGCCACCACCGGCACGAGTGCCAGCAACCACAACGCGAACACCATGGCCACGCGCAGACGCCTGTTGGTCAGTCGACGACACACCACGCCTGCGAGCACTCCTGCCGCGCCGACGAGCAGTCCGTTGAAGATGGCGGCGATCCAGATGATCGCGTACCAGGAGTTATCGTAGATGTCGAGGCGTTGCCGCAGCAGATGGACGACGCCCTCGACCAGGCCCAACGCCAGGCCCAGCGTCAGCCCCAACGCCGGCAGGTGAGCGCGCTCTTCCGGCCGGCCGTTCACGATACCCACCGTGAGCCGGCGTGGCTGCTGAGCCACTCGTCGGCATGCCGCCACAGGAGCCACATCGTCAGCAGCAGCGGCGCACTCTTGAACAGCGCGATGCCCACAAGCGCAGGCAGAGATTCAAAGGCGAATCCATACCGGAACCAGTTGACGACGATCAGGTTCTGGCCGACTGACAGGACGAAGATCAGCGCGACGAGCACAAGGGCCTGCCGGCTGAACTGCGCCTGGGAGGCGATGATAAAGATCAGCAGAGGGAACAACAGCGAGAGGTAGTGTTCCCAGATCGTTGGCGACCACAGGAGGAAGAAGACCACCGCCAGCAGGAAGTCGGCGTGGCGTCGCGCCGCATCGGTCCACGCCTCTCGACGGCTTCGCCAGGCCAGCCACGACACGAGGACGACCACACTGGCCTTGAGCGCGTACGTGAGGCCCAGAAACACCAGCCGCAGCGCACCCGAGGCCGCGCCGGGCCCGGCGTACAGCCGCAGATTCTCGATCAGGACGTAGAGGGAGCTGTTGAAGTACCACGCGTACGTGAGGCGGGAACTGCGCGACATCAAGTCGAGGAACGACAGATGCACCGGCCATCCCATCAGGACCAGCGACAGCGCGCCGGCGACGGCCAGCGCGGCGGCCAGTCGCAGCGCGTAGGAGAAACCGGAGAGCGCGCCCAGCAGAATCAGGGTCGGCGCCAGCGACGGTTTGATCAGCGCCGCCATCACGACGCACAGGGCGGACGTCCAGCGCCGCCCGCGGGTATGCGCGACGAGGCCGACTGAAAGCAGCAGAAGCACGGTGGCGGTCGTCTGTCCGCCGACGCGGAACACCGTCCAGAACGGCTGATAGATCAGGCACAGGAACGCGAAGAGCGCCGTGAATTTCAATCGCGCCTGATCGTCCCCGGGCACCAGGTGCCGGTAGAACCTCAGCAGGATGGCGAACGTGGCTGCATACGCCAGGACGTTTTCAATCTTGAAGAGTACGAGGGCTGTTTCAGCCGAGAACGGCGCAAGCGGCAGGTAGAACAACGCCGAGAGTGGCGCGCCGAAGAACCCGGTCCGGCCCTGAGGCGGCTGGCCGTTGATGAGACTCAGGGGGGAGTACAGATCCGCGATCTGTCCGGCGGCCACACGCCTTCCCGCGTCGTAGAAGTTCGCGAAATCCCACCCGAGGCCGGCGGGTACGGCGATGCCAATCAGGCATCCGGCGGCGACGAGGGCCACAAAGAGCTTCGTCCAACGCTGGTAGACTTCCGATCGGTCAGAGCCGCTCATCATGCACGTGCAGAATGATACCGTCTGGCAGACTGTTTTTTTGTGAAGCCACCTGCCCCGCTCAGACACCGCGGTTTTCTCGTCCGGTACCTGACCCTCTCGGGCGGTGAGACGTTCAGCAAGTTGTGTGTCATGGCCGCGTTTGCGTATCTGGCGCGCGTGCTCGACCCGTCTCAGTACGGCATCATCGAGCAGGCGCTCGCTATCACCGTGTTCTTCGTGCTTGGCGTGGAGAGCGGCATGGGCCTCTACGGCGCGCGCGTCGTGGCCGCCGAACCCGAAAGGGTGCCGCAGCTGGTACCGCAGGTGATGTTGCTGCGCGCCGCGCTCGGTGTGCCGGCGTTTGTCGTGATCATGTCGGTGGCCACTCACTACCGCCTGGCCGGGTTGGGCATTCTCGCGATCAACGGCATTGCTGTGCTCGTGACGCCGTTCCTGACGCAGTGGGTCTTCCAGGGATTCCGGCAGATGCACTGGGTGGCCGGCGGCGCGGCCGCGCGCAATTTCACGTTCGTGGCCCTGGTGTTCGTACTCGTCCGGCCCGGATCGGACATCCGGCTGGTGGCGGTGGCCGAGGTGTGCGGCATTCTGGTGCTCGCCCTCGTCAACGCGTATTTCCTGCACAGCCGGTTGCGCGTGCGGCTGGACGTCACCGACCTCGCGGCGGGCACTCGCCGTCTGTTCGGGGATGTCTGGTTCATGGGCCTGAGCGACTTGATGTGGGCCTGCCTGTGGTACTCGCCCGCGTTGGCCGTCGGATGGGCGGGCACCGGCGGCACCGAGCAGGTGGCGTGGGTGGCAGCCGCGCTGCGACTCGTGCTCGCGGTGCAAGTGTTCGTCTTCCTGTACTTCTTTAACTTGTTGCCGAATCTCGCCGCGGAGTTGGCGGTGGGCCTCGACGGATGGCGCCACCTCGTGAAGCGGTCGATTGCCACGGCCTTGTGGCCCGCGTGCCTCATTGCGATTGGCGGCACGTTGTTCGCGCCCGTCATGATTCCGGCGGTGTACGGCGCGGCGTACCAGGCCGCAGTGCTGCCGTTCCAAATCGCGATCTGGATGATTCCGCTGGCGTGGTTCAACGGCCATTTCCGATTCAGCCTCATCGCCGCAGGCCAGCAGTGGTCCGAGTTCCTGGTTTCGGTGGCCACGGCCGTTGTCACGGTCGGGGCGGCCGTGTTCCTGAGCCACCACCACGGCAGCGCCGGCGCTGCCAGCGCTCTGGTTCTGGGTGGAGCGGTCAACACCGTACTGGCGGCTGTTGCGTCGCATCGCGGGATCGGCCCCATTCCGATCCTCACCACGGCCGGGCCCGCAGTCCTCGCCACCGTGGTCAGCCTTCTGCTGGGCGCGGGGACTATCGCGGTGGCCGGCGTCTGGGCCGGGACCATCGCCGGCTGCCTGCTCTTTGTGATCATCGCGTCGCGCCAGGACAATGACCTCGTACGAGGTGTGAATCGATGGATCAAAAATCCGCGGTGACCCTTCGGGTGTTCCCGATCTGGCTGGCCCTGCTCGGCGCCTTCGTTGAAGTGCTCGTCCTGTACTTTGAGAAGCGCCGCGACCCGTTGATGTTGCTCTCGGGCGACTTCTACTGGATGGCACCGCTCGCGCTGCTGGCCGTGGTCGGCTCGGTCGTGGCGGTGCTGTCGCTTCTGACCCGGCTGTGGCGGCACCGGGCCATCGTCTGGCTCAGCCTCTTCGCGCCATCGTCGCTCATCGCGGTCAACCTGCTGATTCTGGTGCCGGGCATGGCCCACTACGCCGCGGCGTTGCTCGCGACGGGCATCGCCGTTCAAGTGACTCGCGGCGTCCTCGCGCGGCCCGAGGCCGCGGCTCGCCTGATGCGCCGGTCGACTGTCCCGCTGGTCCTGGCGTTCCTCGCCTTCGGCGGATTCCAGTTCCTCAGTTCCCCAGCTCCCCAGTTCCCCAGTTCCTCAGTTCCCCAGATCCCCAGTTCCACATCCCACCCGAACGTGCTCCTGATCACGCTCGACACGGTGCGCGCGGCCAACCTGAGCCTGTACGGATACGCTCGTCACACGACGCCGCAGATCGAGCGGTATGCCAGACAGGGTGTGGTGTTTGCGGAGGCGCAGTCCACGGCCCCATGGACGTTGCCCTCACACGCCAGCATGTTCACCGGCCGGTGGCCGCACGAACTTCCGGCCGACCATGACACGCCGTTGGATGGCGCCTTTCCCACGTTGGCGGAATACCTGCGCGACCGTGGCTACGCGACAGCCGGCTTCGTCGGCAACCTGAAATATGTCGGCGCCGGCTCGGGCCTCAATCGGGGATTCGGCCGGTATGAGGACTATTCGGCGTCGATCGGCGAAATTGCGTCCACGTCGACCCTGGTCAGGACCATTGCCGACAACTTCAGGCTGCGCCGCCTGCTCGAGAACGACGAACATCTGAACCGCATCACGGCCGACGAACTCAACGCGCGGGCACTGGGCTGGATGGGCGCGCAGAAGGGCGCGCCGTTTTTTGCGTTCCTGAATTACTTCGATGCGCACGAGCCGTACTTGCCGCCGGCGCCCTTCGATCGACAGTTCGGGCCCGGGCGTGCCCACGGCCGGCACAGCCCGCTGCATCACTGGCTCTGGAATCCGGCCGTGGGACATCGGCCGTTTGATGACGCGGAGCGGCAGGAAGAGATCGACGCCTACGATGGGGGCCTCGCGCATCTGGATGCCGTGATCGGCCGGCTGCTGGATCGTCTCGACGAGCAGGGCATCCTGGCGAACACCCTGGTCGTGATCACGTCCGACCACGGGGAAGAATTTGGTGAGCACGGGGTCTACGAACACGGCTACTCGCTGTATCGGACCAGTGTGCACGTGCCGCTGATCGTCATTCCGCCGCGGTCCACCGGCACTCCCGTGGCCGCGGGGGCCGGCGGCACGCCGGCGTCAATCGTGACGCCGGTCAGCCTGCGCGATCTCGCCGCCACCGTCGTGGACCTTGCGGGACTTGGCGAAGGCGCACCGTTCCCCGGTTCATCACTCGCCGGGTTATGGCGCGGGACCTCCACCATGGGGAGCCCGCTGCTGACCACGGTCACTCCGTCACCCGGGCAGCCCGATTGGTTCCCGTCGAGCAAAGGCGAGATGAAGGCCCTGGTTCATGAGGGGTTGCGATACATCCGCAACGGTGACGGTCGCGAGGAACTGTACGACTTTGCCGCCGACCGCTGGGAACGCACGAATCTGGCGGCCCTGCCCGAACGCCAGCAGGCCCTTGCCGGCGCCAGAGCGGCGCTCGACCGTCTGATGCCCGGGCGCAAATAGGCCCGTCTGTTAGAATCGCCGCGTCACCCGCAGGCCTGTGCCATGGAACTCTCCATAGTTGTCCCCGTCTACCGCAGCGCCGAGTGCCTGCCGGAGCTTGCGCGTCGGGTGCAGCAGGCGCTGGACGGGCATATCGGCACGTATGAGTTGATTCTGGTCAACGACGCCAGTCCGGATGCGAGCTGGCGCGCGATCGCTTCTCTCGTCAACACCCACCCGTTCGTCGTGGGCCTGAACCTGCGCAAGAACGTGGGGCAGGACAACGCGATCATGGCCGGCCTGCATCACGCCAGAGGCGCGACGGTCGTCATCATGGACGACGACCTGCAGCATGACCCGGCGGATGTGCCGGCGCTGGCCCGAGCCCTCGGCGTGGAGTTCGATGTGGCGTACGCGACATTCGAGCACAAGCATCAGGCGCTGTGGAAAAACATGGGCAGCTGGCTGAACGGACGGCTGGCCACGGTCGTGCTGGGTAAGCCCAAGGACGTGTACCTGTCGCCGTTCAAGGCCATCCGGCGCGAGATCGTCGACGAAATCGTGAAGTACGACGGACCGTTCACCTATGTGGACGGCATCATCTTCGGCATCACCTCGCAAATTACGCAGGTGAAGGCGACGCATCACACCCGGTTTGCCGGCCAGAGCAACTACAGCCTCGTGCGATCGATTGCCGTGTGGCTCAAGCTGGCGACGGGGTTCTCGGTGATTCCGCTGCGGGTCACCACGCTCATCGGCGGCGTCATCTCATTGTTCTCGTTTTTGATGGCGTTGTTCTTCGTCATCCAGGCACTGGTGCTCTCGCGGTCCCCGGAAGGGTATCCGTCGTTGATCGTTTCTGTGTTTTTCCTTGGCGGGATCCAGTTGATGGGGTTGGGCGCGGTCGGCGAGTATGTCGGCAGGATCTTCCTCACCCAGAACAAGCTGCCGCAATTCACGGTGAAGGATGTCGCGCGTCACGCGGAGCGCGACGGTGGGTAAGAGCGAAGGCCCAAGCCCTGCACTGGTGCTTGGCGTCTGCGCGCTGGTCCTTGCGCCCACCCTGGCGTATCGCGTGGGCGTGGACCAGGGCGTGTTCGCGTACATGGGGGCCGGCCTCCTGCGTGGCGAGTGGCCCTACATGCAGTCGTGGGAAGCCGATTTTCCCGGCCTGATGTTCCTGCAGGCCGCCGAGATCTTCCTGTTCGGCAAATCGATCGTGATGTTCCGTCTCTTCGATGTGCTGTTTCAACTTGCCACGGCCTGGTTCGTGTTTCGTATTGCCGACCGGCTATCAGGCCGCGTGGGGGCCATGGTGGCCGCCATTCTGTACTGCCTGATCTACCAGGACTACGGCCCCTGGAACACCGCGCAGCGCGAAGGTTTCGGTCTGCCGTTTGTACTCGCGGGTTTCTGGATGTATTTGACTGCCGACCGGCGTTCACCGTGGGTCACAGCGGCCATTATCGGCCTCGGGATGGGGTGTGCCATCACGATCAAGCCGACCATCCTCGCGCTGTCGCTGTTTTACCTGCCGCTTGCCACTGAACTGCGCAGCCGCCGGGCTGCGGGTCTGGTGCTGGTGGCCGGCGCGTGTCTCGTGGCGCCGTCGGCGGCGTTTGTCGCCCTTTACTGGACGCTCGGTGGTCTGACGCAGATGTACGAAGCACTCGTCAGCTACCAACCGATCTACACAGCGCGCCTGCGAGGCCAGGAGCCACTGGTCACGTATTGGATGCAGAAGTTTGGGCAGCTCGGTCGGAACGCGGTGGTCCTGCCCGTCGTGTATGCGCCGTTCCTGTTCAGCGGGGTAGCCCGCCGCGAACGGCTGATGGTGTGGCTCGGGTTCGTGGGTTCGGTGTACAGCGTGTTTGTCCAGGGCACGTTTGCCGGGTATCACTACCTGCCGGGCATGGCACTGGGTGCGATTCTCGTCGGGGATCTCTTTTCAACCGTGAGTGCCTGGGCGCTCCGACGCTTCCGCACTCTCGTAACCATGGACGCCGTGCGGGCTCAGTTGATCCTCGCCACGCTGATGCTGGCTGTCGCGGCGGCCTTTTACATCCGAGAAGCGCCGCTGCGGGACTTGGTGACTGGGCATTTCCTGAATCCACCCCGGGTTAACGAGTTCAGGAGCAACACGGTGTTTGACTACACCGAGTCTTACGACCTTGCGGCGTACCTGCGCGCACGGACGCAGCCCGATCAGCCGGTGCAAGTCTGGGGGTATGAGTCTCTCGTCTACTACCTGGCTGATCGATCCGCGGCGAGCCGGTTCCAGATGACCCATCCGCTGGTCATGCGCGTGCCAGGCGAGTCGCTGACACCGATGCAGCAGCGGTGGCGTTCGGAGTTTGTCGGCGACATGAATCGTCGTCAGCCGCTGTACGTCGCGGTGGTGCAGCGCGACAATTGGTGGTGGGCCCCAGACGAGCAGACGTCCGAGGAGTTGCTGGACGATTTCCCGGAATGGAAACTCGTCATTGCGCGCGACTATGCGCTCGAAACAACCATCGGGCGTTTCCTCGTGTACCGCCGACTCACGCACCCACCACTTCAACCCGGCAGCTGACCCGCAGATGACGACCGCCGCCGGCACCAGGAATCAGACAGGCTACATCCCCGAGCTCGACGGCTTGCGGGCGATCGCCATCCTGCTCGTGATGGTCTTTCACTGCAGGACGGTGGCGCGTGCCGCGACCGAAGGCCAGGAGTTCTTCATCCGGCTGGCCGAGGTGGGCTGGGTTGGCGTGGATCTGTTCTTCGTGTTGTCGGGATTTCTGATCACAGGAATTCTGGTCGATACCGCTGGGCGGCCGGGCTACTTCCGCTCGTTCTACATCAGGCGCGTCCTGCGCATCTTTCCCCTCTACTACGCCGCGTTGGCCTGCCTCGCCATCGGCTTTCATGTCGTCGGCATCGAACGCCTGGCGCCGGCATCGATCACCGCGGAAGTGGCCCACTGGGTCTATCTGCAGAACTGGCTGCCGCTGTTTGGCGTGGACTGGACGCGTCCGCTCGCGCACTTCTGGTCGCTCGGCGTTGAAGAGCAGTTTTATCTCTGCTGGCCCGCGCTCGTCCTCCTGTTCGCCAGACGCGGCCGTGTGGCCCAGTTGTGCCTTGCGACCATCGCGTTCGCCCTGGTAATGCGAGTGGTGTTTTGGTGGGCGGGGGTCAGTGAGGCCGGCAACTTCGCAACGGTGACGCGCATCGATACGCTCGCGATTGGCGGATACCTCGCCTGCCTTCAACGCGGGGCCGGGTGGGCGCGTCCGCAAGCGTTGCGGTGGACGATGGTGCTTGTGGCGAGTGCCACGATGACGCTGGGAGTCGCCGTGTGGGGAGGGAGCTTCTTCCGCCCGACCAATCCGCACATCTTCCTCTTTGGCCTGCTTCCGCTGGCCACGCTGTGCGGCGCGCTGGTGGCGTTCGCCCTTGTGGCCGGCGAGACCTCGCTGTGGCGGCGGTTGCTTCGGTGCCGGCCGCTCATCGCGATTGGCAAGATCAGTTACGGCATCTACGTGATCCATTGGCCGCTCGTGCTGATCCTGCAGCCGATGTGGCCGCAGTGGGCCGGTGGATTCTGGGTAAGGCAGGCCACGTTCCTGCTGGTGATTTTGGCCGGGTCGTTCGCACTCGCGGCGCTGAGTTTTGCGCTCTTCGAACGCCCGTTCCTGAACCTGAAGGATCGGCTGGCGGCCCGGCCCGGGCCTCCACCACATCAGCACCGCCGATAGTCCGTATGACGTGGGTGTTTCCCTGACGTAACGACCCCTATCAGACGCTGCTCGGGGACATGGAGCACCGCGCGATCGCCGATCGTCGCTTTCACCAGCGCCCGAGCGAGGGGCGACCGCCAACTGATGTAGCCGCGCGTCAGATCCACTTCGTCGAGGCCGACGATCGAGACGATGTGGATGAGGCCGGCCGGGTCTTTGTACGTGACGGTGGCGCCGAAGAACACGCGGGCAGCGGCGGCGCTCGGGCGCGGCGCGGCTGGGTCAACCACTTCGGCGGAGTCGATGCGTTTGGTGAGGAAGCGGATGCGTGAATCGATCTGGCGCGGCCGCCGCTTGGCGTACATGTAGTCGGCGTTTTCGCTGCGGTCACCGTTGCTGGCGGCCCACGTCACGACTTTGGTCACCGCCGGCCGTTCGCGGTTGAGCAGGAAGCGGTGTTCATCGCGCAGGCGCTGCAACCCGGCGGGCGTGATGTAGTTCTTCGGCTTCGGCCCCGGCGCGTTGCGCACAGGTTCTCTGAGGGGCCGCTTCGCTCTCATGAGCCGGGCGCCAGTCATCTTCCCAGGCCCTACTTTAGCAGTTGGGTGGGAAGCTGCCGCGACAGGTCGGATCGCGTCGCAAAACAATGGCCCTCCGCGAAAACATCGGCACCCTTGATTTTCAATAGGAGGTAGTTTCTAGCATCAGGGGCTCCCCGGAGATTGCGCCGTCAGATGCAGCAGTGGCCGGACGGTCGCAGGGAGTTACGCTCGACGACGTTGCTATGACGCCCGGTTGAGGATCGAGCTTCTGTGCTGTCCGAGTATTTTGACAGTTGCTAGGAGTGCGGCGGCAGTCGCGACACAAACGGTCACACCTCCCGCGACAAAGGGAAGTTCCCAGCCCCCGATCGTGACGCCCTCCCAGAGGCTCGCAGTTGTTCGAATAACCGACACGCCAATGAGGCCACCTAGCGCTGCGCCGCCCAGTGATAGCCACATCTGTTCTTGAATGAGGGACCGCGCCAAGTAGACTGACGGGGCGCCCAACGCCAGTTTTATGCTGATTTCATACTCCTTGCGGCGAATCAGGCGCGTTGTTTGGGCATGAATGCTGACTACGACAATCGCGATGCAGGCAAGCGCCGCAACTCCCAGGAGGATAAATCGCCCCCGCTGCGCAGCCGTAGATCGGCGGTACTCGGTTAGTCCGTCCGATGAAATCACCGGACCGTCAAACCGAATCTCCGCTTGCAGCAGGCCGACGGTAAGGGAAATTGCCTGCGCACTGGGAAGCGGGCTACGTACCAAGATTGCATCTGGCCGTTCGTCCAACGAATACACGATTTGGGTAACAGGTGTCGCCGGGCCAGACGTACGAATATCATCAGCCACACCGATAACACGCTTCTTCCGACCGCTCACGTAGACATCTCGACCGACTACGTCCGCCGCATTACCCAGTGTGAGGGCGACGCTGCGGCTCAGCACCACGACGGAATCTGGAACGTCTAGATCCTTCCGAAAAGACCTGCCGTGTCGAATTTCAATGCCCAGTGACTCAAAATAGTCGAACCACACGAGGTGCTCGCTTGCAGTCGGCGGAACGGCAAGATATGCAGCTAGCGAGGATGCTGGCTCCGTGGCTACCGAGACCGGCGTCCGACCCGACGAAAACGGAACCGGCCCCCAGCTCGCGCTGAGGACGTTGGGCACTTTGCGAAGACTGTGAAGAACGTTTTCAGCTGCGACTCGACGGTTGCTGCTTGCGTCTCCAGGAAGGACCACCCACGTTAACTGATCGAACTCGACCCCGGTGTCGTTTCCAATGGTACTTGCGTAGCTGGATAGCGACGCGAGCCCAATGAAAATAGCGGCGGTCATTCCAGATGCCTGCCAAAACAGTACGGCCTTCTCCACGGAGACCCGATTGGTGGCAGCCTCAGTTCCTCGCCAACCGCGGAGCAATTTTGCGGGCTCTGCATTGGTTACAAAGGAGAGGCTGCTTGAGCTGATAAATGAAGCGCTTGCACCTGTCAGCAGGAATAGCGCGCCGGCTGCCCTCGCGTCAAACGCGAACCCTGGGGCACCTAAGCCGATCTCGCCACCTATCTGACCAAGCCCGCCGATGATCAGCGCGCACGCCGTCGCCCCCAGCGTGACAGCAAGACCGCTCGTGATTGCGGTTGAGAGTACGACCCTAAGGATCAAGTCTCCACGAGTTGCACCGAGCGCCATTCGCAGCGACAAGGCGCGCTCTCCCGAAAGCCCTTCGTGGAGCTGAACCGCACACAGATGGAGCAGGGTACAGAACACAACTGCAACCATTGCGACTGTGACGATGAGGTCAGCCGACTTGGGACTAGAGCGCAAGAAGCCGTTGAGTGATATCGCTGAGTAGTGCTCGGGGGACCACTTGGCGGATTGATCCACGGTCCGAGCGATGCCCGTTACAAAGGTCCGGCTGCTCGCCTGCGTCGCTGCCAATCCCAGCCAGACGTTTGTCCGGTTCGGAAAATCGAATCCTGCGGCGGCAACGCCACTTATGACTACTACACGGCCACCAATGGAAACAGAGCTTCCGATAACGGCCGGATCGCGAAGAAAGCGCTGGCTCCACAGACGGTCACTGATGACTACATGTGGCACCTGGCCCCTGATGTATGGAGGCAGGCTTGCAGAACCCTCCTGCATCTGCACACGAAAGGTCTCGAAGAATCCCGGCGTGATCGCTGTATCGGCCAATCCCTCTGCCTGCGAAAAGCGCCGAGCAAAGAGCCCGTACGTCTCCATAAACCCTGCGGCCATCTCGACACCCTGCTGACCGCGGAGGGCCGTCAGGTCGCCCATCCGGATGCGGTAGTTGTTCGGTCCCGCAGGCACCGAGTCTCCAACCATCCACAGGGAGCCAATGTCGCGGAACGGCAGCGGTTTTAGGTAGAGCGAATCAACGATGACGACCGCGGACGCGCCTAAGCCAAGAACCGCCGCAAGGCTGAACACGGTTGAGATACTTTCGCGCGGACGACGCAGACGCTCCTTGATGAGCTGTGTGGCAACGGCCGAAACAGCTCGCAAGCGAAACCACTTGTCAAAAGGCTTCCTCATCCTCCTTGGACCCTCAGCGGGGAATCGTACTCCACTCGCCTACTCACAGCGTCGTCCGGGCAGAAGGCTCATCACTTATGACCAGAGCGCCCGTCGTCGTCGCCGGTTGTCCAACGTCACGGAACACCAAAAGGCGCTTTGACTCGGCTATCAGCGAGAGTCTATCTATCTGCGGGCGATGCGTGACATTTTCGCCTCGCCCGGTACGTCTGGTACGGTGTTCGGCTCATCGAAGTCCTTGAAATTGAGCGCCGGGTTTACGATCACCTCGAAGATAGAGACTCGATTCTCGATGGTCGCGAAGCGCTCCGACCACTCCGTAGGAAACCGAATACCGCCAATCTCTCGATGGGCAAGAATAGAGAGCTGTCTGACCGCCGATCCGGACACTCCGTCTTGATCTAGCCGAGCATGTTGCTCCAGGCCAACCAGGGACTGGTCGACGTTGGAGAACACGAGGGTTCTCGCAAGTCCGTCCGCGCTGGTCACCTTAACAAGCGCTCTGCCATCTGGAGGCTGGAAAAGCGAGAAACTCCCCTGACGGTCAGGCGTGCGAAGCAGGAATAACAGGGTGATCTCGAGGAATGTACCGGCCTTATTCCGTTGCGCTGTGGCCTTCGCTGCCTCGCCCGGATCAGGCCGCTGCCAATAGCCTCGTGGCCTGAGAGTGAATGTACGGTCATCGGCCGTTTCCTGAAAATGCCCCGGCAACAGGAACTTGTAGATAAACTGCTCGGCGCCACCAGTCGACCGTACTTTTGATCCTCGGATGATCAGTGATCTGACTGCCGTGAGTCGTACGTCGCTGCCCCGCAGGCGCCGCGCGACGGCGACTTTTGATGCCCCTTCGCCGCTCTGCTCTGCAGTTAGCCTTTGGGCAACGATCAGAGTGCCGAACAATATGGCCGACGTCATGAGAACTAGCGTGCCGGCGTTGGCACGACCCGCCGGGTGAGTAGCCATGAGGGAGATCGTTCTCACCGCAGCTTGTAGTGTCAAGACTAAAGTGGCAGCCTGGCAAACTAGTCAATTAGGCTCTATCGGGCGCCGCCACAAGGTGAACTTGAGCCCGCTGGCGACTCGCGTTTCGAGTTACTGAACCCGGACCGTCGAGTCGTGGCGGCCTGGCACGAAGCTTCTAGCGCCTTGATGAGCAAGGCGGTTATTGTCACTGCGACGACGGTCCGCACCGGTCGACATCTAGCACGAGTCGTTTTGCAGGGTGACGACGGACGCATCGGTACGGCTGAGTTCGAATTCGCGGCCAGCCTCCACGAATGCCGCGGGGTGGGACTGAGCGGCGTCATGCTTGGCAGCGTCACTGGCAACCAGTTTGCGCCCACAATCCGGGTTGCCAACGAGGCCTTTGGGTATGTGGAGGTTTATGGCACTCCTCCGGGCGGGCAAGCGCCCGTGGTCTTGTTTGATATTGACGGTGGCTTGCCGGTGAAGGCAACGCTTAGCCCGACTCGGGAGGTTGACCGTTGGATGGCCATCGCCTCGCTGCCAGTTTCATCCCTGGCTCTAGGCGATCATGCGATCACAGCAACCGCGAATAGTGCCGCCGGAAAGACTTGCAAGGCAGAGGGCGTCTTCCGAAAGATCTCCTAGCTAGTCACGGAACGGATTCTCGTCATCCGCACGAACGCGGTCTTCCTTACCGCGCGGCGCGCGCTCGATAGGCGGTCACGGCATCTGAGCAGGCCACGTTCCTGCTGGTGATTCTGGCCGGGTCGTTCACACTCGCGGCGTTGAGTTTTGCGCTCTTCGAACGCCCGTTCCTGAACCTGAAGGACCGACTAGCGGCCCGGCCCGGGCCTCCACCACATCAGCACCCCGGTGACGCCCTGAACCAGAAAGCCCAGTGACCCAAGGGCGTACAGCAGCTTGACGGGACGCGCCTTTCGCAGGTTGTATCATGGCACCGACCCGACCATGCGACACACGGCCACCGTCCGTATCACGCACTGGATCACAGCATTCGCGGTTGCGGCACTCCTGCTGAGCGGCGTCGAGATCCTGATTTCCCATCCCCGCTTCTACTGGGGCGAAACCGGCAACGTGAGGGACACGCCATTGTTTTCGCTGCCTATCCCCAGCTCACGGTCCACCGTACCGACCGGCTTCTCGTACGTGTTGCCCGATCAGAACGGATGGAGCCGGTATCTTCACTTTCAGTCGGCGTGGCTGCTCCTGCTGGCAGGCGGCGTGTATCTGGCCGCCGGACTCCGGACGCGGCACTTCCGAGACAGGTTGTGGCCCACACGCAGTGACGCCACGTGGCGTGTGATGCGAAGCGCCATCAGCAAGAGCCTGCGGCGCGCCTCGCCCAGCGAACGGGAGGAGTGGTCGTACAACGGCCTCCAGCGGATGACCTACCTCGGCGTCATCTTTGTGCTGTTCCCAATGGTGGTCTGGACGGGGTTGGCCATGTCGGACGCCTTCGCGGCCGTTAGCCCAGGGCTGGTCAGCGCGCTCGGCGGCCGGCAATCGGCACGGACGCAGCATTTTGTCCTGACGGTGTTGTTGTGCGCCTTCCTGCTGGTCCACGTGGCGATGGTGTACCGCGCCGGCTTCGCGAGGCGGGTGCGCGCGATGATCACGGGGCAGACGGGCAGTCACAAGGAGAAGCCATGAGCGGAATGAGTCGGCGCACGCTCCTCACGCGCGGCCTCGCGGCTGCGGCGGGGTTGTCTGGTCTCTCGGTGGCCGCCCGGCTCGCCGAACGCTACGGCCTGATTCCGCCGGATGCGGGGAATATCTACGGCATGGGCGAGACACTCACCTACGCGGCCAATCGACTGATCGTGGGCGACTCGCCGGCTCGCGAATTCCCACGCCACATGATCTCGACAGCGCCATTCGCGAATCCCTCAATGCCCGGAGAGATGTTCAAACGCCTGGAAGCGGGAGGCTTCGCGGACTGGCGCCTCGAAGTGGGCGGCATGGTGGCGCGCCCATTGTCGCTGTCTCTGCCTGATCTCAGGCGGTTGCCGGAACGTTCGCAGATCACGCAGTTGGCCTGCGAAGAAGGATGGTCGTACATCGCAGAGTGGCGCGGAGCCGCGTTGGCCGACGTCCTGAACGCCGCCGGTCTCCTGCCGGGTGCACGTTACCTGGCGTACTACTCAACCGACCCCGAGTCATGGGAAACCATCGACATCGCTGAAGCGCGCCATCCGCAGACGCTCGTGACGTGGGGCATGAACGGCAACGACCTGCCCGTCGGGTTTGGCGGACCGCTCCGGCTCAGGGTCCCTCGACAACTCGGCTACAAGAGCCTGAAGTTCCTGACTCGTGTCATCGCCGTGGACAGCGTGAGGCACCTCGGCCAGGGAACGGGCGGCGCCAATCCACAGTGGGGCTACTCGTGGTACGCGGGAATCTGACGATGACGTCGTTGGCGACCGGAGACCGCTGGCACGATGCAGCGTCGTGATGCCGGCGGCCTGCCCGCTACGGGGTGGAAAGCACGAACTGGTTGCCGTCAGGATCCTTGAAGATGGCGGCCGTGCCCCAGTCGGCCTTCTCGGGCTCCTGCACGAACTCGACGCCCTTCGCCTTCATCTCCTTCGCCGTGGCCTCCACATCCTCGGCCATGAACGTCAGATTCATGAAACCGCCGATCATCTTTTCCTGGCCCTCGGCCGTGAACAGCACCAACTTGGTCTCCGCGCGGGGAAATCCCAACTCGATCCACCGCTGCCCCTCGTTGAACGGACTATCGGTAATGACTTTCAATCCCAACTTGGTGGTGTAAAACTCCAACGCCCTGTCCTGATCCCGCACCGGCACACTCACGAACTTGATCGCTTTGATCATCAACATCCTCCGCCGCCCACTATGCGGCGATCGCGGATAACGTTCAAGGCGCGCAGGCCTTACCATGGCAACTGATGCCACAGCCAGCAGAGACCGTTTCAATCGATCGCTACATCCTCGACACACTGATGCGCGACCTGGTCGGCCACGACCGCCAACCGTCCGCCTATCTCGTGTACGCGTTTCTCTGGCACGAGACGCACGGACGCAGGCTTGCCTCCACACAGCAGGCGTTGATCGATATTGCAGAGGGCACAGGATTGTCGAAACGTGGAGTCCAGAGCGCACTTGGACATCTGGGCCGTCGCAAGTTGATCACGGTGTCACGCACGAGCATCACGGCCGTGCCGGTCTACACCGTGCTCCGGCCGTGGCGGCGCTGACGCTACGTTACCGCGTCGGTGCCACAGGCTTCAGCAGCGCCCTCACCCAAACAAGTCCAACTGACTGCCGCCCCTCCGGCGCCGATAGTCCGTATGACGCGGGTGTTTCCCTGACGTAACGACCCCTATCAGGCGGTGGCCGTCCAACAGTGGACCCTGTGCACCCGGACGTCCCGCGCGACCCTGAGGATCCGGCAAAGATTCCCGTCGAGGAACCGGGCTTCGGCACCGATCGGGAGGTAGGTGATCGCACCGGCCCCGCTGCCGGCTACGACCAGGGACCGGAGAAGGAAAAAGACAAGGGCGGCGTCGTTTAGATCCGCCCGCCAGGCCAGCCCGCTTGACAAGGTCGTGGGAAACGTGGCTATGTAGATACACACATGGCCACGCTTTCCTACGCCGCGTTATTCGTTTTGCAGGCATTGGCACAAGGCCATCGCTTCGGCTTCCACATCATGGACGCCACAGGGCTGCCCAGTGGCACGGTGTATCCCGCCCTGCGTCGCCTCGAAGGCCTGCACTTCGTCACGTCAACGTGGGAACAGGATGACGCCGCAAAGAAGGCCGGCCGGCCCCGGCGGCGGAACTACCAGCTGTCCAAGTCTGGCCGGGAGCAACTGGTGGAGGCCGAAGCGCGGTATCGCGCCGTGTCGAAGCTGTTCACCAAGCGGGGGCGCGCATGACGCCCGTGTTCACACGACTGGTGATTGGCCTGTGCGCGTGGCTGGTGCCCGCGCAGATGCGTGGCCGCTGGCGGGAGGAATGGCTCGGAGAACTCGCGGCAGACGGTACGCATGAGCGGCCGGGACACACGCGCCTGTGGGGGGCACCCGTCGACGCCCTTCACGCGCGCGCCGATGCCCTGGCCCTCGCGTGGCGCGAGGTTCGACGCACCACGCCGACTGCGCTGGACCTGCGGATGGCCTGGCGCGTCACACAGCGGTCGCCGATTCTGAGTCTCACGTCCGTGCTCGCCATGGCGGTGGGCATCGCGCTCACGACCATCGCCTTCACCATCGTGAAAGACGCGTTTTTTGGGACGTTGCCCGTGCCCAATGGTCACGAGGTGGTATCCCTGAACGACTACAACCGGATGGGCCGGCACACGCTGGGAACGTCACTTGATGAGTTCCGGCGGCGGCGTCCCGCGATGACCACGGTGCAGGGTGCCGGTGCCTATTCGGATCAACTCACGGACGTGTCTGGTGCGACGACCCCGGCGGACATCGTCAAGGTCACACGCATCACCACGGATGCGTTTGATGTGCTGCAGGCCCCACCGGTGTTCGGTCGGACCTTTGACGCGCGTGACGGCCAGCTTGGATCGCCATTGGTCGCGATTGTGAGTCAGGCATTCGCGTCCCGGTTGTCTGGTGCTGCGCAGAACGCCATCGGGCAGACCGTGCGCGTGGCGGGAGCACCCGCCACGATCGTGGGTGTGCAGGCGCCAGACTTCAAGTTCCCGATGACGACGGACGTCTGGTTGCCCATGCGTGTGCCGGATGGCGCATTGGCCCACGCGGTGAATGTGCGCGCCTTCGCCCGTCTCCGTGCAGATGTCACCCTTGCGCAGGCCGAGAGCGAATTGACCGGACTGGCAGCGCAGGTGCCGTCCGCCCGAGACGAAACGCGCGTGGTGCAGGTCATGCCGTTCGCACGGGCGCGTGCCGATGCGGGTCAGGAGTGGGTCGGGATCGGATTCGTGGCAGCCATCGGATTGGTCCTGCTGGTATCGGTGGCCAATGTCGCCAACCTGCTCCTGGTACGCAGCGCTGCGCGTCAGCACGAGTTGGCCGTGCGGACGGCCATGGGCGCCACCCGGCTGCGACTGGTGGTCGGGCTTGGCGTCGAAGCGGCACTCCTGTCGGTGGCGGCCGCCGGCCTCGGCCTGGTGATCGCCCGACTGGGACTGAACTGGTTCAGAAGCCTCGCGGTGGACCTCCCCTTCTGGGCAACCCTTGCACTCGACGGTCGCGTGCTGCTGTTTGTCGCTGCACTCACCTTGATCGCCGCTGTGGGGGCGAGTGTGGGTCCGGCGATCCGCGTGACGTCCGGGTCGGCAACTCTGGCCATGCGTGACGGTGTGGGCGGCATTCGATTTGGCCGACTCAGCGCGTCGCTGGTAATCATTGAGACCGCGGTCGCGGTGGCGATGCTCGGCACCGCTGGCATTCTCGGTCGCGGCCTCATCGGCTTCGGCTACCATGGCATGCCCTTCGACGCGGAGCACATCCTGCTGGCGCAGCTGGACTTCAGACGGGACACGCCTGCCGGTGGCGCTCGTGATGCAGCAGCGGACGCCGCGTTTGCGCAGCAGGTGGAGGCCGCCGTGCAACGTGCCGCGGACCGACTGCGCGGGATGGACGGCGTGAAGCTCACCGCGGTGGGTCTCGACTTCCCTGGCGAAGACGGCCCTGCGATTGATGACGTTCATCTGGAGAGCGGCGACATTCGGCGCTCGGTGCGTGTGCCGGAAATTGGTGCAGACTTTCTGCCTCTGATGCAGGCGCCCCTCGTACGCGGGCGCAACTTCACCAGCGCGGAAGTCTCGAGTCGCGCACCAGTGGCCATCGTCAATGAACCCTTCGTGCGCAAGCACCTCAATGGACAACAGGCGATCGGCTTGCGGGTGCGGGTGGGTGAAGACGGTCCGTGGCGGGACATTGTCGGCGTGGTGCCAGATCTGGGTCTGAATCCAGGCGACCCGAATCAGGCCGACGGCGTCTACGTGCCGAGGCGCCCGCAGCAGGTCGTCGGGCTCGCGTTGCTGACCGATGGCCCGCCTGTACGTTTCGCACCGGCGTTGCACGAGGTGGCCAGGGGCCTGACGCCTCCAGCGACGATCCGATGGTCACGCTCGCTTGCGGAACAGCTGAACGAACCGGTGTCAATCCTGCGCCTGACGGGGGTGGGGTTGTTTGTGATGGGCGGTGCGGCGCTCGTACTGGCGTGCACGGGTATTTACGCTCTCATCGCGTTCACGGTTGAGCAACGCCGGCGCGAGATTGCGATTCGTCGTGCCATCGGGGCTAGCAGCCTCGCGATCACGCGCACACTCCTCCTCCGAAGTTCATGGCAGTTGATCGGCGGCGGTGTGCTTGGTGGCGCACTGGGCCTCGGCCTCGAACAGCTCTTCGCGGCGCTGCCGTTCGCCATCCAACACGGCGGCCCGTGGTTCCTCGCGCTCGTGGGCGGCGCAGTCATTGGCTCGGGCGTGGCGGCGTGTCTGGTGCCCCTGCGCAGGGCGCTCGCGATTAATCCGCTGCAGGACCTGCGCGGGTAAAGACGATGGGTGGCGTCCTAGCGGCCGACCCGGGGTCTCCACCACATCAGCACCCCGGTGACGCCCTGAACCAGAAAGCCCAGTGACCCCACCGCGTACAGCAGCTTGACGGGCAGCGCGTACTCCCTCGCGGTGTGCAGATCCACGAACAACCGCCGCGCCGGCCCCGGCGCGAGCATCGTCATACCCACACCGGTCACGGCGACCAACAGCATCAGCACCGCCGATAGTCCGTATGACGTAGGTGTTTCCCGAACATACGACCCCTGTCAGAAGCTGGGGCAGATCACTAGGGGCGGATTTCGCTGCCTCGGCGCCGCGACGTAGTGTAGTCGAGGGCATCGCCTCCGCAAAGCACGCCTGAGGCGGCCGATCCGCGCATCTGACGGCAGACCTCCGGCCGCCCGCGTGCGCAGGGTCGGTCGCGTCTGGTCATCTGACAGGAGTAGTTCCCTTCCGCGTCCATCGGCGTGATGAACGACGTCATCAGCGACCCTCCAGGCCTGCAGTCATCGATGAACTCCGCGACTCGGAGTGTCCGTATCCCAGGTCGTGATACAACCACTGGGCGCAATGCCGATAGCGACTTTCTTGGCAACTGCTGTTTCCAGCCTCATTGCATTGCTGGTCCTGACACCGGCCGCCGAAGCGCAGGTGCAACCATCGGCGCCGGTGATGGTGATGCCTCAACCGGCCCAAGAGCCTGCGCCCGTTTCAGACAAGAGTCACATCAATGTGAACGTGAGCATGGCAGGGGTTCGCGACCTGACCCGCCACAACAGGCGCCTGCCGGGCGTTTCGGTCGGGGTCGATCTGCCGATTGGTCGCGGGCGATGGGCGACCATTGAAGGCGGCCGTTACGGGCTCGATCATGACCCCATCCGAGAGCGTGGGGAGGATCTGATCCCGCACGTCACAAGATTTGAATTGTCGCTCGCAGGACGAGTCGGACGAAGGTCAGGCAATGGGCCGTTCTTTCAGATCGGCGCAGGCCACGTCACGCAAAGGGTCGATGGAATTATTGAATCACGTAACACCCTGGGGTTCGAACGCGACAAGTACTGGCTCGGACCCGGACTGGGCGTGGACGTCAGGTTGAGTCGACGTTTCGCGATTCGTCTCCTCGGAGAAGTACGATGGTTCGCGGGAGTGCCGCGAGCGAGCCGGATCAGGGCAGGGCTTGTTTACCGATTCCAGCCTCGAACGAAATAGGCTAGGTGTGGCAGGCGCTCAAATTGCCCGAAACTCACGTCACTTGGAAGGTGAATCCTGTCGGCTACTGGGATGGCGACGTCGTCGATAGAATCGAGGAGAACCTTGCCTTTTAAGGGGGCGGCTGGAAAGAGCACCAGTGACGGCCGCAGTACTGGCGTAGATTAGGTAGGTGCTGACGCACCTTCAATCTGCGCTGGCAGCCAGCAGCACGCTGGCAAGCACGACGCGCCATGCCTCTCATTTCATTTGTGTTTCTGCTGTGGCTCACGCCACAGGCTCCGGCTGCTGCGGCGGTTTCGCAGCCGCCGCCAATCTACTGCGGCCGAGGGTTCGGCTCGCAGCAGCGTCGCGCCGACGGAACGAAATCGGTGATCGTGCGCGGCATCTCGCCCAAGTGAGAGCGCGTGTCCCAGAGTGAGACTCGGGTTCCCACGTCCTGACGGAAGACGAGGTTGTCGTCGGAGATGGTCCCGAACTCCGTCCCGCCAAGCCTCGAACGGAAATGCTCGGTCTCCCACTCCTCGAGGAGGATGTAGACGTCGTGCCCCCGCCCTTTCAGCCACCGCACCGCATCATCAAACCGCCGCGGCTCGATCCAGTCATAGCGGAGAGAGTGCCGGCCGCTGTAGTACGTCACGCTGCCGGAGTGCTGCATCGAGAGAATTACGCTCGCGGGTGCTGTCACCTCGCGAACCACGTGCGCGGCGGAGACATATCGAAGGTCGTCCCAGCCCACCGTGAACGCGGCATGGGCCCTGGCGAAGAACAGGCCCCATCCACCGACGAGCAGTAACGCCACCATCCCGATGCGGCCGAACGTGCGTCCCGTGCGGTTCGTCACAAGCCACGCAGTGCCAATCGCAAGGACCGGCCAGGCCGGCAGAAAGAACCGCAGATACCACCATCGATCGAACACGGTGTACGGGAGGTAGAGCGCGACTACGCCGCCGGCCATCAGCAGCAGGAGACTGACATCTGTCGGGCGATCGCCCTTCGCCAACCATCGTGCCGGCAGCGCGAGAGCCAGCAGACCCAGCGCGACAATCGGCGTCTGGCTCTCGATGAGCCACAGGGAATAGTTGCGAATATTCGGGAGGATGTAAGTTGCCGAAAAGAAACCGGCGAGGGTCCCGTAGCCCGACGCCGTCGGAAATCCGTAGAGCGAAGCGTTCACCAGTGCCATGCCGACAGCGCCGGGAACAGTGCCAAGGCCAAAAAGCGCACACCGCGCAATGCGCGCCGGCCAGGGGACGGTCTGGCGATCAAAGACCAGCAACCAGAGTCCGATCGGGACCACGAGGGGTGCCAGGTTCGGGCGAATCAGGACGACCGCGGCCATTGAAAGTCCACCGAGGAACGCGCCTGTCTTCGAGCGGTTCAGACATGCGAAGAGCGCGGTCGCCGACATGGCGCCAGCAGGCACATCGCTCATCGGCGAGGCCATCATGAAGAGGACCACCGGGCACGTGGCGATGAGCCACGCGGCGGCCGCAGCCACTTGTGCCGAGGTGACGCGCCGTCCGATGCCATACGTCGCTGCCACGAGAAGACCCGCGCTCAGGGCGATCACCGCGACGAAACCGCATTGGCCGAACAACATCTTTCCGCCCGCCAGCAGCAGCGGAAGGCCTGGGGCATAAACAGGAACAATGGCCAGGCCCGAGACGGCGGGTCTGTAGGCCAGGGGTGTGGCGGTCTGAACCGCGTGCGGCCACGGGGCGCCGCGGAGCCAGTCCTGTGCCACCGACAAATCGCCCTTGAGCCAGAGGTCAGCCTGGCTGACGTAGCCGTAGGAGTCCGACCCGCCTCCCACGCCATAGTTCGTTCCGAAGGCCGTGCATGTGACCAACGCGGCGAGCCCAGCCGCGACCACCCTTGGGCGAGAGAGCTGGCGCCACACCACGGCCTCGCCGTCGAAGGAGGCGGTCTTCTTGAGGAGGAACCTTGCGGCGAGCAGCCCCACGCCAATCCAGAACGGTCTCGTGGGATCTGTGGCGCGAAGGCGCAGGCCGAACAGGTCGGTGCGAAACCCGCCGATGAGCCAGACGATCAGTGCCGCGATCATCAGGAGAATCCCCGTGATCGTCATGGCGACCAACGCCGAGCGCGGGAGTGTTAGCGGGCGAACAATCGTCGTAACCTCCGCAGTGGTGCGGTCAGCCCGCTGCGGTGCAGGCCCAGGACAAGGAGCGCCTGACGCTTCTGCGGCGATGGTAGCTCGCCGGTCACGGCCGTCGATTGAAGGTGCGTCAGCACCTACCTAATCTACGCCAGTACTGCGGCCGTCACTGGTGCTCTTTCCAGTGGCCGGTGCGGTGAATCGGCGGCTCGACATCGCTCGCCCAGCGCCCTCTTGAGCGGCCATCCGAGGACTGCCCGCGAAATGGCATCGGCCGGGTTGTTCCAGAAGTCGAAGCTCTTCTCGGCAGCCTTCAGCCAGCCGAACATCTCCCGGAGATCGTGGAGTTCTTCGTCGAAAAACACCGTATAGACCTTGCCCGGCTTCGCGCCCTCGACCTTCTCGAGGGGCACGAAGACGCCACTCTTGTATGCGGCCTTGCCGCTCCTTGGGTTCTCCAGATCATACCGCCCCGAGGCATCATGCGCGACTGGGGCCGGCTTCCCATCGAAGCGTCGTCAGGGAGCGTCAACAAGTGCGACAGGCACCCGAGTTTGGGAGCTCACTTGAGAATGACTCCTGAGCGCCGGTCGAGAATGCGATTCATCAGGCTGTTGCTGGTGGCCGACGGACACCCGAATTGATCATTAGGATTCCAGCGACTCTGGCAGAGCCACCATCGGTTGTTCACATAAATCGCTGTCAAGAAGAAGTCCCCGCAAGTTGGAGCCTTCGGCGGCTTGCCAATCTCCTGGTCCTCGTACAGAACGGCGTTGTGGACCGTCACGAAATCGACAGTATGCAGTTCGAGTCGCTGCACGAGCATAGTAGCCCGGTGCACAACGAAATTCTCCCTATGGCGGACGATGTCCCCGAAGCGCGAGGAGTGAGCAGCGAGCGCGAGCGAGCCAGCAGCCGCGTCCGCGCGGCCATCA
>CXWK01021927.1_pt2 | contig 28518 bp, 35 predicted proteins | sample 590851 | NCBI WGS metagenome assembly CXWK01 (sample SAMEA3498364, study PRJEB10139) | wastewater metagenome | biome: wastewater treatment plant; material: activated sludge | place: Denmark | collected 2014-08-01
TCCCTTCCGTAGGTCCGCCCGCCGCACCGCATAACGGCCCTTCCCGCACACCGCATAATCCCGGGCAACAGCAGCCCGAATGCGCCGGTTCCCTGGCGCCGTAGTTGGGCCGAACGGCCGTGCCCGGGCTGTCTCAAAAACCTTCGTATTTGAGACACCGGTGAAGGGCGGAGGTTCGGGACCGGTGAGCGTTATGAGGCGCCGCTCACTTGACCGGCGGCGCAACACTTCGCCGGTTCCCGGGTGGCACGCCAGGTGACCCGGACCGGAATTACCGGGTGCCCATCGGCTGGGTCAACACCCGGTGGCGTCGCGCAACGTTTGGCATGCCTGCCTCAGCCGTGATGGCTCGAGCTGGGTGATCTGTCGTCGGAATGCGGAACGCGGAATGGTGTGGATGTTGTCGAAGTTGACGACGCAGTCGGTTGGGACGCCGTCGCCGGGGTTCAGGTCGAGCTCAGAGACCAGGCCGCGGACGGTTCGCGTGATGGCCGCCACCACGACTGACCCAATGCGATCAGCCACTGGATCTCGGGTGAGTACCAACACCGGGCGGTCCCCGCCGGGCGTTTCTGCGAACCAGATCTCACCGTGTTGCATCGGCCCAGTCCGAGAAGTCCTCGGCGGGTCCCCAATCGGCCACCTGGCCGATTGCCGACTCGTCGGCTGACAGTGGAGTCTCCAACCATCTTTCGGCATCATGTTCGGAGGCGAGCCGGCTGAGGTGACGGTGAAGTGCCTCGCGGAGAAGCTCAGATTTGTCGATGCGCAGTTCGTCGGCCCATCGCTGCGCTGCGTCTGCTTCGTTGTCGTCAACTCTGAAGCTGATCATTGTCATACGTCCAGGGTATAGCGTATGACGGGGCGCTGCAAGGTTCCCGTCCACCCAGAATCGGTGATACCGAGCACCCAAACCGGACATATCGCCGGCTATGCGGCGCGGGCTTCTCCATTCAGGCTCGCGGTTATGCGGTGGGGAACCCGCGGCCGGGGGCACCCATTCACGGGTGTGCGGTTCTCGAAAGGGGGGGTAGCCCCAATACCGTCCAGTTAAGGGAGGATGGTGATGAGGGGTGGACCGTCGGGTTGGGGCCAGAGTGCGTGGCGGACGCGTTTGACGTGCCAGCTGACGTATTTGCGTTTGACGACCCGTGGGTTGGTGCGGAGCCGTCGGGGCGGGTTGAGCCGGTGGGCGAGCCTGCGGATTGCTTGGGTCCAGCGGCTTTCAGTGTGCTGAGGGGGGAAAGTCGCCCGGTTGGGCGATGGTGGCACGAGCGATGTTGATGGCAGCAACGAAAGAGACCCGGTCCGGGTCTCGGCCGGCGTGGTGGGCGGCTTCACACATCAACGTTCTGATGGCGTAGTGGCAACACAGGTGCCCCCAGATCTCTTGGTGGACCATGTCCGGCGACCTCGACCGGAGGACCACCCTCGCTCCGCGCTGATGGGTTTTCAACTCGTCGAAAGCTGTTTCGATCTCCCATCGTTGGGTGTACGCCACAGCGAGTTCTTGGGCTCCGATGTCGCCCGGGTCCATCACGGTGGTGAACAGCCGGATCTCCGAGGGTTCTTGGCCGGTATGGTTGTCGACGGTGTAATCGATCAGCCGAACCCGGAACGCCTTGCCCCGGCTGATCCCAGGGGTTTTCGGTGGGCGGATCTCCACGACCCACGACCCGTCGCAGAGTTCCTCAACCGGGCGGGGTTTGATCGATTTCGAGACCCGCCACAACAGATCCGCACCGGTCGATGCGGCCTGTTGCCACAACGCAGCACTGTAGAAACCGCGATCTGCGAGCAGCATCATGTCCGGTGTCAGCCGGTCGATCAACGGCCCGGCCAGTTCGCGTTCACCAGCCGAGTACACACCGATCTCCGCGTCGAACATCGCGTGGGTGCCACACTCAGCGACCGCAACAACCCGGGCCTGGGGGAACGCGGACCGTTCGCCTTTGTTCACCCCCGGCCGCCCAAAGAACCCGTCGTTGGCCGGGCTGTCATCAAGATCGAACGTGGTCCCATCAATCGCGACCAAACGACGGCCAGCCAAAAACGACCCCGGCGTATCAACCGTTGCGAGCGGGCCGGTCACCTGACGGAACAACTGCTCCACCGGCGCGGACCCAAGACGTTGACGGGCCTGGGAGATCGCCGACTTCGTCGGCAACTTCCAGGCGTCCTCCCACCCCGAAGTCCACGACAACCCGTCGGTCAACAACGCCAACACATCCACATACGAGCCGTCCGCGTAGAGGGCCATGCCCATCGAGTAATAGGCCATCACCCACGCCGGTAACGCCCGGTGGCGTTGCTCCTTCGCACCCGCCTCCAAGATCACCCGATCAACAGCATCTGGCGGGAACGCCCTCATCAACACCCCCACCGACACCAAATCCGACAAACGACGATCCGACTCGGGCTTCAACTGTCCAGCACGTGGCATCCACCCAAACTACACCAATGTGACCCTAACTGGACGGTATTGAGGCTAGTTGTCCTCTGGGCGAGCCCTGGATCGCGGCTGCTGGCCCGGTGCGACCGCCATCACGAGCAGCGCAAGGGTGAGGCCCATCGCCGACANNCGATGATCAGCGCGGCGATGTCGTCGGCTCGGCGGTCTTCCTGACGTCTCAACAGAATCACCGACGGCCCTGCTGCGTTGGAACGAGCAAGCAGCTCACCAAAGTCGGTGTCTGATGAGACGAGCACAGCGCCTGTCGTTGTTGCCGTGGCGAGCACCTCGTGGTCTGGAGCCCGGCTCAAACCCAGATCTCGCAGATGCTCAGCGGAATGCCCGGCTTCGGCCAGCAAGCCGACTAGGACCGGTGAGACGTTCTGGTCGAGCAGAAACCTCACGCCGAGAGGAGTGGCAACTGACGTTCCTGCACAGCAAGCCCTGCGAACTTGAGCGCTTCGGTGATGTCCCCGGCCTCAAGATCAGGATGCTCAGCGAGGATCTCTTCGTTGGTCATACCATCGGCAACCATCGCGATGACAGTCGCTACGGGAAAACGCAAACCTCGAATGCAAGGGACGCCAGCCATCGTGGTTGGGTCTGAGGTGATCCTGGTGAAGACCATGCGCTCAGGCTACTCCGACCCTCGCTCCTGTGGCCCCGCACCGGGGCGAAGGCTCGATACCCAGATCAGAAGAACGATCACTTCGGGGACGTGCCGTCCGGCTTCCGGCAATCAGCGCTGGCTAACAAGGGCAGCGTCCACGAGCAGTACTCGTCTACAGCGCAACAGAACCTCCAACAACTGAGACGATAGGTGTCACAATTCGGCCCCATCGTGGCGCCGCAATTTCACGGCAACATTGGGGGTTGCGTTGGCCAGTCGGCCCTACGGACCGGTCGGGTCTTCACTCATGATCCCGTCGCTTTGGCAACTATCGAGGCCCCTTCGACACCGCTTTCCGGGCGGTCCATTACCGCCGCAACACTCGACCCAATCGGTAGTTCGAGACTCAGTTGGGCAGTGCGGCCATCACCGACGGTACCGAGAAGCTCTAAAGGCACATCAATCGCAGCCAGTTGGGAAATTGGTGCCTGCAAGTTGGCGCTCTCATCAACAAGGAACGTCTCGACTCTCGGGTTAGTCGGATCGATGTAGGCAGCGACTGGCACCGCTGCCAGGTCGGGCGAGGACAGGCCAACGCAGTCTGACCACCCCAGCTCGATTCGAGTGCACACGGTGTACGGGCCGACCCAGCTCTCGGGCAGATCCGGGATGTTGAAACTCGCCAGCTCCAAGGTTGCGAGCACGCTTGGGTCGGTCCTCGCCGGGTTCAATATCGTCACCTGCTCTGGTGGTGCGGAGGGGTCTGCAAGAAGTGACTCGGTTGTTTGACTGTCCACTCCCACGATGGCTCGAGCGACGTCGGTGGACCGCTCCCCAAATCGCCCTTGGAAGGGAGCCGTGACCATCCCGAACTTGCATTCACCGACGAACGCGAACTCGCCATCAAGGAACGCAACGGTGGCAATAGAGACGTTGACCTCACCTCCCTCGTACCCAACCTTTGTGTACACCTCCGCGCCGGACTCAAGAGCTGCTTTCGTTTGATCAGCTTGGCGCGGATTGAGAGGTAGTGGCTTCTCCTGCGATGCCTCCCAAGCGTTATGAGGGAGAGATGAGTTGGTCGTCTGACCGACTCACAACGGCAGCGCGTCGCGCCGTATCTCGTCGTCGCGATCCAACAGAGCACCCGCTGATACCACGTCGACTTCGACGCCGAGCAGATCGCCCAGCGCTTCTTCGAGATGGATCAAATCGAGCAACGAACTCGTCGGCTCGAACTCGACCAGGAAATCAATGTCGCTCTCAGCGTTGGCCTCACCCCGAGCGACAGATCCGAATAACGAGATCGAACGACCCCGGTGTCGGCGGACGAGGTTCTCGATGTCGGCACGGTGGGCGCTGACCAACGACGGCAAGGTCACGGAAGCGGCGTCCATGGTCAGAACCTACGCCACCGCCTGACCTTGCAGGAAGGAATTCAGCAAAAGCCCGGTCGATGTCATCATCTCCACCCGGGGTGACAAGCCGCGCGCTGCCGCCGTGCCGACCGAAAGCCGCGCGGCCAGCCCCACACACAATGTGCCCAGATTGTCCAGGTCCGCTTGAGTGGGCAGCGCAACACTTCGACCCCTTCGTGGTGTCACGGAATGGCGGCTCGACAGCAGGGTGGCTGCGGTAGTGTCTCCGAATGGCAGGCATCTGAGACTTCGTCCGAATTTCATCGTTCAACGAAGGGGTCATTTGTCATGCCCACGCAACCACTTACAGGAACAGTCGCCCTCGTCACTGGCGCAAACCACGGAATCGGCGCCGCAACAGCGATCGAACTGGCCGAACGAGGCGCCGACATTGCCGTCTCGTTTCTGCGCACCGCTGACCAAGGACGGACCGACGACTACAACCTCGCACGAGCCCGTAACGCCGAGAATGTCATCGGCGCCATCGAGACACTCGGCCAACGAGCCGTAGGTATCGAAGCTGATCTTTCAGACCCGGACGTGCCGGCACGCCTCTTCGACGAGGCTGAGGCGGCCCTCGGTCCCGTGTCAGTGTTGGTCCACAACGCGAGCGGCTGGCACAAGGACAGCTTCTCGCCCGATCGAGGCGATGCCGTCGGCCGAACCAGCGTCATGGTCAACCCAAAATCGATCGACTCCCAACTCCACATCGACGCCCGAGCGGGTGCCCTCCTCATGGCAGAGTTCATAACCCGACACCGAGCCCGCAATGCGCGGTGGGGTCGAGTCGTGACGCTTACCTCGGGCGAAGGCAAACATTTCCCGGGAGAGGTGTCCTACGGCGCTGGCAAAGCCGCACTGATGAGCTACACGCTGTCCGCAGCAGCAGAGATGGCAGACAGCGGGGTCACCGCCAACGTCGTCTATCCACCAGTCACCGATACCGGCTGGATCACCGACGAGGTTCGCGCATTCGTAGCCAACGACTTTGACCATCATCACGTTGCGGAACCATCCGAGGTCGCTGAGGTCATTGGATGGCTGTGCGGCGAAGCAGGCCGCATCGTCACCGGGAACGTCATCCGGCTCCGGTAGTCATCAGGAGCGACGGGCGCCACATATCGACACGCAGAATCCCTGTCTCATCCAGCCGACACGCGCCACAGAACGGCCCTTCCTGGGGCACCCGATAACGCCGCCTCTGGTCGCCGGGTGGGCGGTTTCTGGGTGTTTGTGCGGGTTGGTGGTGGGAGGGTTGATCCCGCCTCTTTAGGAGGCTGGGTCACCAAGGAGGCCATCATGGCCGACACCGTTCACACCCATGCGCTACCGGCAGAGATCTTCCAACCTGAGGACCCGCTCCTGGTGTCGGAACGAGTCGCGGTCGCGGCGTTCCTGGCTGGCTACTCTGGTGGCACCCGCGTCAGCTACACCACTGACCTTCGGATCTTCGCCGGATGGTGCCACGACCACGATCTCAACCTGTTCAACCTCAAACGCGCACATCTGGAGTTGTTTGGCCGGTGGATGGAACAACAAGGCCGGATGGCCTCCACGATCGCCCGACGCCTGTCGACGTTGTCGTCCTTCTACAAGTACTGCCAGATCGAAGACATCATCACGAAGAACCCGGCAGCCAACGTCCGTCGTCCCAAGGTTGACTGCGAGTCCCGCACCCTTGGCCTTGACCGCAACGAACTGGGTGCGCTGCTGGTGCAGGCCGGTCTCGGTGATGTCCGTGATGGTGCCCTCATGACCTTGTTGGCGTTGAACGGGCTGCGGATCTCCGAAGCGCTCAACGCCGACATTGAGGACATGTCGACCGAACGTGGCCACCGGACCCTGGCGATCGTCCGCAAGGGCTCCAAGCACGTCACCATCCCCATCGCACCACGGACCGGCCGGGCTCTCGATCTGTACATCGGTGACCGGACGATCGGGCCGATCTTCCTTGGAGTTCAGGGTGGTCGTATGGACCGCTACTGCGCTGATCGGATGATCAAACGGCTGACCCGCCAGGCTGGGATCACCAAACGGATCTCACCTCACAGTCTCCGGCACTCGTTCATCACCGCCGCCCTCGACGCCGGTGTGCCGCTGCGGGATGTTCAGGAAGCAGCCAGTCACGCCGACCCGAGAACCACGATGCGTTACGACCGGGCCAGGCGCAGCCTCGACCGGCACGCCACCTACATCGTGTCCACCTTCGTTGCCGGCGCGACTCGCCAGGGATAGATCGCCCACCCAGGCGATCACTGAATGAGATCGCCCGAACCCAAGCTTGCCCCAGGCCTGGCCGGGGGAGGCGAGCTACGAAGCGAGCTTGGCTGCGTACTTTCGCTGAGCGGCCTGTTTGGAGACTCCCAGCATCGCTCCGATTTCGGACCAGGAACGGTCGGCTTCGCGTGCGTTGCGAATTGCGTCCAGCAGCGCTGTGTCGACACCGTCTCGTTGTTCAACCAACTCCGCAATCGTTCGAAGAGCCGCTGTCTGGGCCTCGACAAGGTCGTTGATGTCCACCTTGTCGGCCCACCGTTCGAGTGCGTCGGCTCGGTGTGCTCGTGTCGTGGTCATGGTGTCCACCACCCTTTCAGGAACTTGGTAATTGCTGGCATCGCGTGAATGATCGCAACTCCATCTGCATCGTCGACGACCCCGATTTCAAGTGGCACAGCATTCGCGGATGGTCCGATGAATATTGTGACGTCAGGATCGTCGGTCTCGAATCCTCGCCAGTGGTGTCGAAGTGCGTGGAGCATGTCGTCATCGAAGGGACACCGTGCTTGCGGGCGCTCGCCCCAATGTCCACCTGCTCAGAATATGGACTCGATCAACAGCCGTCAACATCCATTGACGAGGACGCTATCCATTGACGAGGACGTTGTTGAGTGCTGCGGCAGGCCCACGCACCGCGCCGGTTACGTGGCGCGGTGCTCCGCAGAGGTAGCTGGGATTATCGAGCGGGGCTCCGACGCCGAGCGTTGTCGAGGCGCCGGGTTACCACGTGTCGTGGTGCGCGACGATCACAGCGTCCAGATCAAGGTGAAGTACTGCTTCGGTGAGAGCTGTCGGGCCAGCGACATAGGTCCATTTGTCGTCGATCTCACTGGAAAGGAACCATGCGCGATCTGATGGCCACCACCACTGCGGGCTCCGGCGGCACAAGCTGCCGGACGCGGCACCGCTAAGCGGTGTCGGTGTTCCAATCGCCTGCACAGCATCCACTGGCCCATCGAACAACAGCATCTCGGGGCCTCCCCACCAGTCCAATCGGGCACAACGATCTATGAACGCCTCGACTGGGCGAAGCTCAGCTGTATGAGCACGAGCGATCATGGACCGCGCCCGTCGAGATGACAGCGCGGACCATGGTCGACCGCGCAGACCGCTGGAGTAGGCCACGGTGCTGGAGCCTGACCTGAGTTCACCCCAGCCGACCCAGAGGCCGAAGTGCGTTTCGCTGGGTGTCGATGTGGCAACCGACAACAACGGCACCAGCCTGTCGAGGATCTTGGCGTCGAGGCACCCCTCCTCGGCGTCAGTGGCATCGCCGATTTCCTCGCTCTCCATGTTCCCGACAACACCAGAGGGCAGCTCGCTCAACCGACGGCCGTCGGCGAGTGGGTGATGAATCCGAGCAATCGAGTCGAAACCGGTTGGAACCCGGAAGCCGACGCCGGGGGGCTCTCTCAGGCCGCCAACGACCCACTCTGCGCCCGTGTTGTCCTCAGCCGGAACCAACCCCTCGAACGCGAAATGTGACACGAACCCATCGTGACACGTTGCACCGCACCTGCGACGATGCGCAGCCTCTGCACGGCTTGACGATCCGAACGACGCCAACCGGTGCGCCCGACGCCGGGCCCCGATATCGCCGCTCGATAACTCGGCCTCTTCGATCGGATGCCGCAGCACGTATCGGCCCCAGTCGCACGCTGCATAGTCCCGGCCTGCAGCAGCCCCGAATGCGCCGGTTCCGTCGCCCGTAGTTGGGCCGAGCGGCCGGGCCTTGGTCCGTCTCACAAACCTTCGTTTTCGAGACGGACCCGTGCGACGCTTCCGGTCATCGCTGCTCCGCACGAAGCTTCTGAAGGGCAAACCACACCTGCACGGACCAGACCACGACAAAGAGGCCCCAGACGATCATTCCAACGACGTTGCCAGTTGCAGCCGCAATCGCGAACAGGACGACGGCGATGGCGACCGCAACAGCCCTCAAGATGAGCCAGAAGCTCTCACGATTCATCCGAACCCCCGAATACCCAGGTTAACCCCATCGGGCGGCTTAGACGTCTGGGTTTGCGAGCCTCGTGGTGGTCTTCCCCATCATGAACGGGTCGTCGAACTTTGAGATTCGTCCCTCTGCCTCATGGAACCAAACTGCGTAGTAGCCGCCGCGATCCTCTATGGCGAACGGAATCGCCCCGTCAGTCTCCTCTTGCGGTCGGTACGACTTCATCAGGGAGCGACTGCTCGGTGGGGATTGGCGGCCGGTCAACATTTCTCCGATGGCTACCCGCCATTCGACGCCATCATGTTGAAACAAAAACGGGCCTCGACTGAGGTCTGGGTTCTCCGGCTCATCCATACCGTCAGGCTAGGTGTCGAGTGTGACAAACCGTTCGTTTGTGAGGCGGGTGGGGGAGAGCTTCGCAGTCGATGAGTGCAGGCAACTCGCCCCCATGCTCGCCCGTGCGGTCAGCTGAGCACCCGTTATGACCGGTCCGCGTTACGAACTCGTCCCGGCTGCACTCCGGCACCACATCGACATCGACGACACCCTTCACGCCATCGACAAAGCGCTCTCCGAGTTCCATCTCGACGCCGAACCACCCCGACGTCCCCACGATCGGGTACTCGTGATCGGACCCGACCGCAGCGGGTTGCTACTGGAAGTCGTCCACATTCCGACCGATACTGCATACCGAGTGATCCACTCGATGAGGCTGCGCCCGGGCACACGGGCCAAATACTTATGAGCACCACCGCATCAACAGCACCCAGGCCGACACCCGAAACGCCGCTGTACCCATACGGAACAATGCTGGCCGACGCTGAGGGGTACCTGTACGACACCGACGGCACAGCCGTCACCCTCAAGGGCCGCCACGTCACCACCACCGAACTCGACATCGCAGCCGACGACTGCGAATCGGGACTCTGACCGCCCTTTGGTGAGGGACCGTCGCTACACGGGCGGCGCAGCATCGTCGCCGGGCGTGCGAGAAGCAGCCCTTCCAGAGCACTGCATAGTCCCGGTCAACAGCAGCCCGATTGCGCCGTCCCCCGGAGCCGTAGTTGGGCCGAACGGCTGAGCCTTGGACCGTCTCTCAGACCTTCGCATTTGAGACACCCGGCGGCGGAGTTTCGAACGAATGAGCCGTTATGGGCGTCGCCGAAGCCGACCGGGTCACGCACATATGGCCGGTTACGTGGCGTGTGTCGCACCCCGCCTCCAGCATCGCCAACAAAGATCGTTGCGCATGAGCCGAAAGGCTGGCGTCCGACCGGAGCAGGGTTCCATCGAGGTCGCAAACGTAGAGTTGATCTAGCGAGGGGTGGAGTTTCGGGCCCTCGTCGTACCGCACTTCCGCTCCGCTTCGGTTTCTTCTTCACGATCGCAACAGAGAACGCAGTCCCGCCCGCCGACTCGATCAGCCCGGCAGAGCTCTGCGACGAAGTCACGGTTCTTGCGGCGCTTCCACGGGTTCGGTTTCACCACAGATGACGATTTCAGCTCCCACGCCTGCGCCTGGCCCCGTCCGGGCTAGAACGCCCGCTTCGCTCCGAGCAGCCGCCGCGAGAACGTGGGCTACGCAGACGAATCGATCGCGAAGCCCCCGATGACAACCGCTCCCGAGGCGTGGGCCACGTCCGGTTTCCCGGAGTCGTCAAGAAACAAGATCCGAGTTTCCACCAGCCGACCCTATTACCGGGCGTCCGCTCCGCACCGGCCCCGGCAGACAGCAACCGTCACTGGACCCGACCGGCACCTGACCCGACCGACAGCCCACCCGGGAGGTGTCGCCGTGGCGTCAGGGCTGGACATTTTGCTTATGCCTTTCGGGGACGGGGGTGATGGGGCATGGTGGTGAAACGTCGCGGTGTCCGCCGCTGGAGCATCCGCTGAAGGTGCCGGACTTGTTGGACGGTGCCAGCCAGCGTTCGGCCCAGTCCACCGCCCACCACCGTGATGGTGCTGTGCCGCCTTCGGCCCAAGCGGCCTCCCATGCCATCCACGCAGTGCCGAGACGTGACACTGCATCTGGGTGTGCCCACCAGTCGGCGCACCACGCCGCTCGCGAGTTGGACGGGCGGAGCGCGATCGGTGCTAGCTGACTCGCTTCGCCGGCTTTCCGCTGTTTGGTCTGGCCACCTTGCACGGGCTGACGGCGGGTACCGATGGCACCGGCCCGACCGCCGCCCCGGGGCCGCCCAACCACGGGTGGCGGCAGCCGCTTCCAGCGAGTCGTCGTCGGCAAACAGGTCTGCCCCGGTCGGCGTTGCTGACGCTTCGGATGCCCTTGGCACCTTGATCATCGGTGATGGTCAATCCTCGATCGTGGGCACGGCCGATGGCGTGACGCCAACGACGGCCACCCCGATTGCCGATACCCCGGTGACGGCAACCGTCAACCCGGTCGTTGACAGCTCGCCCGTGGCTTCCGACACCGGCTTGACCACGTCGTCCGGTCAGACGAGGGTGCACCAAACCTCAACCCCCAGCAGCTGAGTGTTCAGGCCTGGCTTGAGGGCGGCACCACGGGCTGAACGGTCTGGCGGTGGATGTCCGAAGTGAGGACGAGGATGGCCTTGATGTCGTTCATGGCGTCGAGATTGGTCTCATAGTCGTGTCGCGCCAGTTCGCTGCTGATCTGGTCTTCGCGTTTGGCGGCGATCAGCAGGATGGCGCCCTGCATTGCTGCCAAACATGACAACACCAGGTTGAGGAGGATGAACGGGTACGGGTCGAAGCCGCCGCCGCGGTTGCCCAGCATCCACCCGGCCAGAAATACCAGGGCGGCAATGACGAAACCCCACGAGCCCATGCCGTTTCGCAGTCGGTCGGCCCAACGTTCACCGCGGGTGAGTTGGTTGCCGGAGCGCACGGCCGGGTGACGGCGCCAGCTTGGGGTGTGGATTCTGCCGCTTCGTCGTTCTGCCATCACCCCAGTATGCGTCGGTGAAGACCGGGCGTTATGGGGCCGGCAGGCAGACCACGAACCGCGCACCGCCGAGCGGGCTGTCATCCACCCGAACCCGGCCTTCGAGGTCGCTGACGATCTCGGCGACGATGGCCAGGCCCAAGCCCGTGCCCAACTCGGCGGTGCGGGCCTCGTCGAGCCGTATAAACGGTTGAAACACCCGCTTGCGATCGATCTCGGGGATACCCGGCCCGTCGTCGTCCACCGTGATGTCGACCGTCGCTCCATGGCGGTCAACGGTCACTTCTGTACGTGAACGACGATGGCGGGCGGCGTTGTCCAGCAGGTTGGTCAGCACCCGATCGAGCTGCGGCCGGTCGGCCATCACGATCGCATCACCGATGTCACCGATGTTGGTGCTGTGCGAGACCAGGGTGACGTCGGTCTCGATCCTGCGCTCGACCACTTCGCGAGCGAGTGCAACCACGTCGGTCGGCGCTCGTCGAGTGGTGGTTTGCGAACCATCGAGGCGGGCGAGCAGCAACAGGTCGGCCACCAGCGCTTCGAGGCGCCGGTGATCGATCAGCGAATCGTTGATGGCTGCAACCAGGTCGTTGGCGGATCCGGGGTGCAGGGCGGCCACCTCCAGCACAGCGCGCGACGAAGCCAGCGGACTGCGCATCTCGTGAGACGCGTCAGCCACAAACCGTTGCTGGCGGGCCGACGACGATTCGAGTCGGGCCAGCATCTGGTTCATGGTGATGGCCAACCGTGCGATCTCATCCTTGGTGGTCGGTTCGGGCACCCGACGATGCAGGTCGACCTGGGAGATGTCGGCGACCTCACTGGTGATGGCACCCACCGGCCGGAGGGCTCGCCCAACCAGCAACCTGGTGGTGGCGGCCACCAGCAGGATCAGCAGCGGAATACCCCATGACAACGTGCCCACCAGCGTGGCCACCGTGGCGTCGGCCGCCGCCAGTGAGGCCGCGGCCTGGACGGTGAGGCGTTGGCCCGACACCACGGCGGTGGTGGCAACGATGAGGTACCGATCGTCGTCTTCCAGCGAAACGTCGGTGCGGACCTCGGAAGCGTGTTCCCCGACCGGCGGACGAAGGCTGCTGAGTGGCGAGTCATCTTCCAGGTTGTCGGTGGTATCGATGACCTTGCCATTGGCGTCGAGCACCTGGGTGGCGCCCGACTCCTCGCCGGGATACGAGAGCGGGTTGGGCAGCGTGCCGGTTTGAGCGAGTGCCACAACATCGTCGGCGCGCACCCGGGCTGCAACCCGTTCGGCGTCGATGAGGCGGTGTCGAACCAGTCCGGTCAGGCCAAGCCCCGACACCATCAGTGCCAGCCCGACCACGCCGGCGGCCACCAACGTGGTTCGGGTTCGAACCGAGCCGGCCTTCGGCAGCCGCATCATGGCGTGACGAGCTGATAACCGGCCCCGCGGACGGTTCGGATGGTGTCGGTGCCAAAGGGTGCATCGATCTTGCGGCGCAGCGCACTGACGTGCACTTCGACCACATTGAGGTCGCCGTCGTAGGCCGCATCCCACACGTGGTCGACGATCCGCGACTTGGTCACCACGTCGCCCCGCGAACGCATGAGGAACTCGAGCACCGAGAACTCCTTGGCGGTCAACTCGATGACGACATCGCCCCGGACGCACGAGCGGGCGGCCGGATCCAACACCAGATCGCCAATGCTGAGCTTGGCCGGCCGCTCTGCCGCTCCCCGCCGCAGCAACGCTCGGATGTGGGCGACGAGCACCACGAACGAAAACGGCTTCGACAGGTAGTCATCGGCACCGGTGTCGAGCGCCTCGGCCTCGTCCCACTCGCCGCTCTTGGCGGTCAGCATGATGATGGGCGTCCACACCTGGGCCTCCCGAAGGCGACCGCAGACGGTGTAACCGCTTATGCCGGGCAACATGATGTCCAACACGATCACGTCGTAGGTCACCTCGGTGGCCATCGACAGCCCCTCGTCGCCGGTGGAGGCGACGTCGACGGCGAACCCCTCCGCCTCCAGCCCGCGCTGCACTGCCGCGGCCAGGCGTGGCTCGTCGTCAACCACCAGAATTCGCATGTTCTACCCGGGTTCCTGCCGGTGTTGTGAGGTCGTGCCCGTGGAGTGTGACCGCTCAACCTGTGGTTCAGCTGAAGAGTGGCCGTCGCCTCGCGGTTCTTGGCGGGCCGCCGCCCATCTGAGCCACCGCCACCCGGCAACGCCAACCAGCAACACCACGAAGATCACCAAACCTGCCCGTCCCAACCAGCTTTCAAGCGCCCGGTAGCTGCTGCCCGCCAGGTACCCGCCGATCACCATGGTGGGGGCCCACACCAGAGCGCCGATCACATTCCAGATCAGAAACCGGCGATAGGGCATGCGGGTCATACCGGCAACCCCGGGAACGATGGCCCGAAGAATGCCCACCCAGCGGCCAAACATCACCGCCGGTCCGCCACGATGCTGAAGCGAGCGTTCTGCACGCTCCCAGCGGTCCTGGCCCACCCAGCGACCGACCCGGGTGTCGCGAATGCGCGGCCCAAAGTGCCGTCCCACCTCATAGCCGATCGAATCGCCAACGATGGCCGCGCCGACCGCCACCGCCACCATCACCGCCAGGTTCACCCGCCCCTGGGATGCGGCGAAGCCTCCGATCAGCAACGCGGTCTCGCCCGGAAACACCAGCCCAACCAGGATGGCCGCCTCGGCCGCTGCGAGGGTGCCCACGGCGACATACAGCCATGGGGCCGCAAGGCCGGTGAGGTGCTCGATCAGGCTGTTCATGCAGGCTCCGCCCGTCGGGCGTGGCGACGCCAACCCCGACCTCCCGATCCTACGGGCGGCGTCGAACCCGTCGGTGACGGCGCCAAGGCGTCGGGCCGCGCCCGGTCGGGCACGAATGTGGATACGCTTTCGTTCGTGGCCGAGCTGGAAGCCCGTCCGGCCATGGTGACGTGATCGTCTGAGATCGTGCACGCGAATGGGCCGGAACCACACTGATGAATCTCTCGCCCAGCCATCTGATCGATGCCTTCGGGCTGATCGGCATCGCCGCCGTCATCTTCGCCGAGACCGGCCTGCTCATTGGGTTCTTTCTCCCCGGCGACTCGCTGTTGTTCACCGCCGGAGCTGCGGCTGCGGGGGCTTTGCCCCGGCTATCGTTCAACCCCAACATCTGGGTGTTGATCCTGGTGGTGGTCGTTGCCGCCGTCGCTGGGGACCAAACCGGTTATCTCCTGGGACGCCGAGCGGGTCCTGCGTTGTTCAAGCGCTCCGACCGGCGGGTTTTGAAGGCTGAACATCGGGACCGCACCATTGCCTTCTTCGATCGACATGGACCGAAGGCCATCGTGCTGGCCCGCTTCGTGCCCATCGTGCGGACCCTCTGCCCCGTGGTGGCCGGTGTGGGCGACATGCCCTACCGGTCGTTTGCCCGCTTCAACGTGGTCGGCGGCGTGTTGTGGGGGGCGGGGGTCACCCTGATCGGCTACCGCTTCGGCAACATGGCGGTCGTTCGCGATCACCTGGAACTGACCCTCCTGGTCATCGTGGGCATTTCGGTGTTGCCCGCCGTGTTTGCCGTGGCTCAGGAACGCTTTCGCTCGCCAGACGAGCCCAGCGTTCCCCAACCGACCCCACAGGCGTAGGTTCACCGACCGGGCCGTCACAAGGGTGAGGCTTCCTTGTGCGCGCCCCGGAACGACCCGCACCTGAAGGTTCCACCTGTTCATCGACCGGCAACATTCGGGTCGTCGAACCGAAACACGGCGATGCGAGCGTACGGCTACTTCGTCACGCGAACTTGTTCGCACGGAGTGTGGTCGGCATTCGCCGGCTACGGCAGCACCCCCGGTGCCCAAGGTCAGGAGACACTCCATGCGTCGATTACTCCTTCGCTTTAGCGCAGCCGCCGCGGTTGGCGGCGCCGTTGTGGCGCTGTTCCCGCAAGTGGCCGGCGCTCAAAGCGTCACCGACCCGGTGGAGGTTCTGGGCACCCAGGTCAACCTCCTCTGGGTGGTCATCGGGGCCGCGATGGTGATCTTCATGCAGGCCGGGTTCGCCATGGTGGAAACCGGGTTCTGTCGGGCCAAGCACGCCGCCCACGTGGTCAGCACCAACTTCGCAGTGTTCGGCCTGGGTTTCGTGGCGTTCTTCGCCGTCGGGTTTCCGTTGGCCTTTGGCAGCTTCTCCGCCCCGACGATTGGCTTGGACAACCCGGTTGGGGGTGCATTGGTCGGGTCGGGAGATTGGACGTTCCTGCACCAGGGCGGTTGGTTCCTATCGGGCCAATCCGCCGCTACGGGGGGCGCAGCCTTGTTCGGCCTCTTCCTCTACATGGTGGCCTTCATGGACACCACGGCAACCATCCCCACCGGTTCGATGGCCGAACGTTGGAAGTGGGGCAGTTTCTGCGTGTGGGGACTGTTCTGCGGGGCGTTCTACTACCCGCTGTTCGCTGCGTGGACGTGGGGCGGTGGATGGCTGGCCCAAAGTTGGCACTCGATGCACCTGGGTGCCGGGTATGCCGATTTCGCCGGGTCCGGCGTCGTGCACGCAGTGGGTGGCGTGGCGGCCTTGGCAGGTGCGATTGTGTTGGGGCCTCGAATCGGCAAGTTCGTCGATGGCAAACCCCAGGCGATCCCCGGCCACCACATCCCCATGGCCATGCTGGGCACGTTCATCCTGCTGTTCGGATGGTTTGGTTTCAATGCCGCCTCCACCTTGGCAGCCACCGACATTCAGTTCGCCACCGTGGCGGCCAACACCGCGATCGCGGCGGCGTTTGGTGCGGTGGCATCCATCGGATGGATCACCCGACGGACGGGCAAACCCGACCCGGCGATGATGGTCAACGGCATGCTGGCCGGCTTGGTCGCCATCACGGCGCCGTGTGCGTTCGTGGCCCCGTGGGCCGCGGCCGTGATCGGTGCCATCGCCGGGGTGTTGGTGATCGAGTCGGTGTTCTTCGTCGAACGCACGCTGCACCTTGACGATCCGGTCGGCGCCATCTCGGTGCACGGCGTGTGTGGGTTGTTCGGCGTGCTCAGCGTGGGCATTTTCGCCAACGGCAGCTATGGGGCGGGCTGGAACGGCTCTGATGTGAGCGGCGTGAAAGGGCTGATCGCCGGTGACGTGGGCCAGTTTGGGGCGCAGCTGCTTGGGTGCGTTGTCTTGTGCACCGTGATCTTCGGCATCTCCTACGCCTTCTTCAAGCTTCAGGACCGCTTCACCTCGGGTGGTATCCGCTCCTCGCGGGAGGACGAGCAACTGGGTCTTGACGTTCCGGAAATGGGCGTCACCGGCTATCCGGAGTTCGGCCGGCAATCCCACATCTGAGCGGTGTGGCCGGGCCGGGGCACGATGTTGGATTCGTGCCCCGGCCCGGCCGAGCGGTCGCCCCACCGGAGGGACGGTTTGGGTCAGGGGTTGAGGTTGTAGAGGGTGACCCCGTCGATGGTCGTGGGCTCAAAATGGGTGGTCACCCAGGAGGCGATGGCTGACGATTCCTCGCTGCCGCCCTGTTGGTTGTTGAAGCCGCCGACTCGCCCACCTCCGCTGATGAACCAGTGGATGTCGCCGTTGGCGACATATCGCTGGAACTGGGCCAGCGTGGGGGAGGGGTCGGAGCCGTTGAAGCCTCCGATGGGCATCACGGGCCGTTCGGTGGCCAGCTGAAACCCGGCGGCACGGTTGGAGCCGACCCCGGCCGCCACCCAGGTGTAGTGATCGGCGTTCTCGAGGAGAACCGCGGCGACCTCGGCGCTGACCTTGGCGCTGTCCAGCAGGCCGCCCGCTCCACCCAATCCTCTAAGGGAGATCCCGCCGGGGAATCCGGCCGGCAACTTACCGGTGGCCCCGTTGGTACGGCCTGGCCGGCCGCCTGCTCCCGGTAGGGCTCCTTGCCCACCAGGTGGTGGCGCGGCCTGTCCACCTGGTCGTGCGCCTGGGCCGCCGGGCGGAAGTCCGGCCCGACCGTCGGGTGCGGCGCCCTGTCCGGGTGGTGGGGAACCGCGTCCTGCCGCGCCGCCGGGAAACCTGAACTGTGATCCCTGCACGTTGGGTCCGGCGGTGACGATCGAGCCTGTTCGAGGGTGGGCGGCCGTTTCGATGCTCCAGGCCAGCGGCCCGGCCAGCACTGCGATGGCCCCCGCGGCGCCCGCACCAACGAGCACCCGCCGGGGCACGGTCGGCAGCATGATGACGATGGCCGAGCCCAAGCCGAGCGCGCCGATCACCGGGATCAGCCAGCTGTTCCACCCGGGCGCACGTCGTAGCAGGACGATGGCCCAACCGGCCGAACCGGCGATGGTGAGCGCCAACGTGATGCGTGCGGTGAGGCTGTGGCGGACGTCCCAAAGCAGTTGGACGCCCAGACCGATCAGCACCGCAATGGCCGGGGCCAGGGCCACGGTGTAGTAGTCGTGAAAGATCCCGGCCATGAACGAGAAGGTCAGGAAGGTGACCACCAGCCAGCCACCCCACACCAGCAGCGCAGCCCGGCGGACATCGGTTCGCTTGGCCGATCTCGTCAGCCACAGCCCGGCCACGAGCCCAACGCAGGCGGCCGGGATCAACCAGGCGATCTGACCGCCGGCGGCACCGTCGAGCAGGCGACTGAAGCCGGTGGCGCCCCACATGGAACCGCCGGCCCCTCCGCCTGGACCGCCCCCGCCGACGCTGCCGGTTTCGTTGCCGGTCAGGCGGCCCAGGCCGTTGTAGCCCAACGTAAGTTCGAGGATCGAGTTGGTTTGGCTGCCGCCGATGTAGGGGCGTGAGTTCGTCGGCCACAGCTGGACGATGGCGATCCACCATCCGGCTGACATCACCATGGCGGCGCCGCCGATGAGCAGGTCCAGCAGGCGCCGACCAAACCGCTTCGGGGCGGCGATCAGCCACGCCCCGCCGAACACGGGCACCACCAGCATCATCTGAAGTTGCTTGGTGAGGAAGGCGAACCCCAGCATCACGCCGGTGGCGATCACCCAGCGGCGGCGGCCGTCCTCGATGCCCCGAAGCGTCGTGTAGGCCGACGCGACGAGCAGCAGGGTCAGCAGGGCGTCGGGGTTGTTGAACCGAAACATCAGCGTGGCCACCGGGGTGGTGGCCATCACCAGCCCGGCAAGCAGCGCAGCGTGAGCCGACGCCCACCGGCGCACCGTCGCCCACACCAGGGCCACCGTGCCCATCCCCATCAGCGCCTGGGGCACCAGCAGGCTCCACGAATTCAGGCCAAACGCCCGAACCGACAGGCCGGTCAGCCACAGGGAGGCCGGGGGCTTGTCCACCGTGATCGACCCCGCCGCGTCGGATGCACCGAAGAACCACGCCTTCCAACTGGCGGAGCCGGCCTGCGAGGCGGCGGAGTAGAACGAGTTGGCCCAGCCCGCCTGGCCGAGCCCCCACATGTACAACACGGCGGTTGCGACCAGTAGTGCGCCGAGCGCCGGGCGCTCCCAGCGTTGCGGCTTGGCGTGCGACACGTCAGGGCGCTGCGTCTCCTTGGTCGGGGGACCGGCTTGGGCTGGAGGAGCGGCCTTGGTGGGGGGTCCGGCCTCGGTGGGCGCCGCAATCTCGGTGGGCGGGCGAGCTTCGGACACGTCGATGGTCACGAGAGTGCTCCATGGTGCGCAGGCAGTGGGGGATGTTCGAGCTGATGGCGGGCGGCCCGTCGGCGGTCGGCACGCAGTCGGTGGATGCCGTCGAGGTCGGCCGGCGCTGTTGCGATGAGGGCAACCCGGCTGTCGGGGTCCTCCACCCAGGTCACGGGCACCTCATGGATCTGCAGGCCCGACTGCCGATCGCCTCGTCGGCCTGATTGTGCCCCAACACCGCAGCATCGGAGCGGCCCCAGGCTGTCGCCAGGGCATTGCCCCGGCCCTTGATACCGAGGTGAAGGGCTTGCACCCGGGCTGTGTTCGCCGCGAGTCGCCGGGTCACCGCCAGGGTGTCGTCGCTGCTGGCGTTGTCGGCGATGGTGAGTCGGGTGGGATACGGCACGTGCTGTCGAACGTGGTCAACCAGCGTGGTCACCGACCGTTCCAGCACGTGCGCCTCGTTGAACACGGGGACGGCGATCTCCAGCACCGGTGGCTGAGCCAGATCAGGCACCGGTGGGTTGGAACGCGCCGCTTCGTTGTCCATGAGCAGAGTATTCGGGGCTCAGATAAGAGGAGCGTGAGAAACGGGCGACTGTGCGGAAACACTCAGCCAACCCGGAGGTTGGCCCCAGCGGCGGCGTTGCCGGCCTCGCCGAGCCCGGGCTGGGGGGTTCCCACCTCGAACTCACGGGTGAACGATTCTCAGCCAATGCACAGCAGCACCTCGGCTGGCCTCAGGCGGCGGGTGTCCAATCGAGTCATCACCAACCCCCGCCTCGCGTCGAGGCGGACCAGAGGAGAAAAAGATGACCAACCGCACGCAAGCCGGCATCACACCAGGAGGGCAGGCCCTGTCCGGCCCGACCACGACACCACCGTCGCTGATCGAAGGAATGGGCCGCTTCGAGCGCACACCGGCAGTGATCGCTGCCGAGGTCGGTGCCGTCATCGGCCTCGCCGGCACGGCCTACATCCACCTCGCCGAGTTCTCCGGCAAGTTCAGCGAGGTGCCCTACCTCGGGGTCGGCTACGCCCTGCTCTCCGCAGCCTGCATCGCCGCGATCGCACTGCTCGTGACCGCACCGTGTCGGTCAGCCTTCTCCGCCCTTGGGCGGGTCGGCTGCCATCGTCGCGTTGAAGCCATCAATCAGCTGCTGTTTCTGTGCCGGAGTCAGCTTCGAGTCGCCATGCAGCCCGAAGTATGTGTAGTAGCCGGGCGGCATCGACCCCTCCTCGATCGTCTCGGCGGAGTCGTCAGCTTCATCACCCGCAGCAGTGTGCCATTCGCTGATGTTGAGTTCGTCGCGTCCCTCTTTCACGTGGTTGGCGACGTACCACTTGATTGGGGCGATGTTCTCGAACCACAGGACCTCTGTCTCGTTGCTGTGGCAGTCGGCGCAGGCGGTCATGAACAATTCGCGGGTCTGCGCGCTGTCCCACGCCGGTTCGTCGCCTGTCTTCGGGTTGTCGACGCTGTACGGAACGAATTGGATCGCAACGAACACCACGGCGCCGGCGACCAGCATCTTCCACCACCACGCTCGCAGGAATGCGGCCATGTTTTGGACCTCACGTCATCGGCAACCGCCTCAGCATCGCATGCTCCGAAAAGACGGGAACAGGGGCAAAGGACCCGGGACGTCCAGACAGCGCCGGTAGCGCTGAGGGGAGGGTCAGCGGTCGCGGAAACCCTTGCCTGCAAGGATTTTGGGCGCGTACTTGTCCACCCGCGCGTTGCGGGTCTTCGACTGCTTCGCATCGGAGAAATAGAGGTTGTACTCCCGCTGCCGACCTGGGGTGAGCGCCTCGAACGCGGCCTTGAACGCAGGGTCGGTTTCGAGCCGGTTCTGGAGTTCCTCGGGGGGTGGCAGTACCGGCGCCGGAGCGACCTGCAGCCCGGCTTCCTCCACATCGATCGCCTCTTCGACGTAGGCCTTGACGGTGTCGGCCAGCCGGTTCGCATCGTCGATCGATCTGAAGCAGATACGAAGTGCCGACCGTGAGTTGGGGCCCTGCTGTTCAAGGATCCCGTCGGGGTCACTGAGCAAGGCCCCTTTGAAGAACATCAGCGCCAGGAACTCCTTCATCTCCTGGAAGATGACGATGTTGTGCCCATCCTGGCTAAAGCAGGGCTTGCCCCACTTGATCTCCTCGGTCAGGCCGCAACCCGCCAGTATGGGACGCAACCGCGTCATCACTTCTGGCCATTTCGTCGACCGGTCGATGTAGGCGTCAACCTTTGACCGAGTCGTTCTTGCCATCGATCGGCTCCGCGAGGAGTTGAGGATGGGATTACCCAGCGACGCCTCGGTCGGTTCATCGGTCACTGACGCCCCCTCCCCTCGGTGCGTGATGAGCGCTCAAAGACTATGCGACCGGGCTCGGCCGCCTTCGTGCCGGAATGCGTTCGGTCTTATCGGCCGCCGAGGCGATCAGCCATGGGGATCGCAGCCGGCGCCGCTTGAGCGGCCGTCCCAGCATGTCGTGCCAATCTCACGTTGCGTCACCTTGGACACGCCGGTAATGGCCTGAGCGGTGCTCACCGGAACAGGGCTTGGTCGACAACAAGGCCGCTGGGCATCGCCACGAAGAGTGCGATTGCCCAACGGATCAGACCTGTCTGCTTCTTGTCGATCTCCGTGCGAATGGCGTCCACCTTGATGTCGAGGGAGTCGAACTTGGTGGCGACGACGCCGCGGAACAAGTCGACGCCTCCCCAGGGTCGTCAACGCGAGCGCCTTCGACGTCGCCCACACCACAGCGTTGCCCATCAGCTCGGGCCAACCAACGAAAGTCTGAGTTCGAGCCGGTTTGAGTAACCCAAGTGTGGCGGAGGTGATGGACTGTGGCCACCGGGTCGGACCAGTAGGGGAGCGAGTGGGGACATGTTGCATCGACGCTTGAAGGTGACGGCCGCCGTGACCGGTGTTGCCCTGCTGGTCGCAGCCTGCGGAGGCGGTCAGGGTGGCTCGGCCAAGGGGAGTGCGGACGCTGCCGACGAGGGCACACCGCAAGCTGGCGGCAGCGTCATCTACGGGATCGAAAACGAGTCCAACGGTGGCTGGTGCCTGCCCGAGTCGCAGCTGGCCATCTCGGGCATCCAGGTGGCCCGGGCCATCTACGACACGCTGATGGTGCCGGCGCAATCCGGCGAGATGATGCCGTTCCTGGCCACGTCGGTGACTCCCAACGACACGTTCGATCGTTGGACGATCAAGTTGCGCAAGGGCGTGAAGTTTCACGACGGCACCGACCTGACCGCCGAGGTGGTGAAGAACAACCTGGACGCCTACCGGGGGAAATATGAGGGGCGTTCTGCGACGTTGTTCTCGTTTGTGTTCGACAACGTCGACACCGTGAAGGCCACCGACCCGTTGACGGTGACGGTCACCACCAAAACGCCGTGGCCGTCGTTTCCCAACTTCCTGTTCTTCGAGGGGCGCATTGGGATCATGGGTCAATCGCAGTTGGACGACGCCACCAACTGCGACAAGGCCCTGGTTTGTACCGGGCCGTTTCGGAAAAGGGAATGGAAGCTCAACAACCGGTTCGTCGCCGAGAAGAACGCGGACTACTGGCAGACCGATGCCGATGGCACCCGGCTGCCCTACCTGGACGAGATCACGTTCGTCTCCATGCTGAACGACGGCGACTCGGTGGAGTCGTTGCAGATGGGGCGCTACGACCTGATGCACACCAGCACGGGGGAAGACCTGGAACGCGTCGAGGCGCTGGCGGACGCCGGCACGATCAACGTGTTGTCCACCTCGGACTTCGCCGACGTGACATACGTGATGTTCAACGAATCGAAGCCGCCGTTCGACAACATGGACGCCAGGCTGGCGGTGAGCCAGGCCATCGACCGCGACGAGTTCGTCAAGCTGCGCACCGCCGGTCGCCAGCCGGTGGCCTCCGGGCCGTTCGCTCCGGGCAGCATCGGCTACCTCAAAAACTCGGGCTTCCCCGCCTACAACCTCGACGAGGCGAAACAGCATGTGGCGGCCTACGAACGCGAGACGGGCAAGCAGCTTGGCTTTACGATGCTCCACGGCGGCGACCCCGGCTCGCTCACCAGCGTGGAGTTGGTGCAGAGCCAACTGGCCGAGGTTGGCATCGACATGAAGCTGACGCCCGCAGACCAGGCCGCCCTGATCGACCAGGTGATCGCCGGGGGGTTTGATGCGGTGTTCTGGCGCAATCACCCGGGCGGTGACCCCGATGGCCAGTTCGTCTGGTGGCGTTCGGATTCGCCGGTGAACTTCGGGCGGTATCAGGACCCCACCATCGACCGGTTGCTCGCCGCAGGCCGGGCCGAGCCCGATGCGGCCAAGCGGAAGACCATCTACGAGGACCTCAACCGTCGCTTCGCTCAGCAGGCGCACAATGTGTGGTTGATGTGGAGCGCATGGGCGGTGTCGTCACAACCCAAGGTGCACGGCATCCTCGGCCCGGACATCGATGGCGAGCCGCCGTTTGAGGGTCTGGCCGTTGGGCATCCGGTCAGCGGGCTGTGAGTGGAGCAGTAGTTGGAGGGCTTGGTCGAGCGGTTGAAAGCCCAGCATGCAAAGGAGCGGTGGCTGCTGCGGTCTCGAGAGCCGGATTACACGCCGTTCTTGTGCACCTTGTCGACCGCGATGCGCAGGATGACCCGCTCGGTGCCGATGGGGTTGGCGTAGTCGGCGCCGGTGAACTTTTGGGCCAGTTCGTCGATGCCGGCTCGAGCCTCGTCGCCGGTGACCGTCTCGGCCACCCGGCCTCGGGCCTCGACGTAGCGGTACGGGTTGGTGGCATCGAACACCGTGACCGTCACCCGGGGGTCGACCGTGATGTTGGCGAACTTCTGACGGCCCGTCTCGGTGTTGATGATCACGTGATCGTCGTCGGCGTGCACCCACATCAGCTGCGTCTGAGGTTGGCCGTCGGGCATCAGCGTGGTGAGGGCCGCGAAGTTCTTTGCCTGAGCCATGGTCTTGAGGTCTGCGTCGATGGTCATCGTTCCAAGGTACCCACGTTGTCGGCTCCGTGATGGGCGCAACCTTGGGAGTGTCGAGGGTTCCGGTGGCGGTCGTCGTGGGTGGTGTGTCGATGCTCACGCGATCCGTCGGGTAGGTGTCGAAGGTCTCCACCTGAGTACAATCGTCAACCGTCTCCAAAACCGGTGGCAGGAGTCTCTACTCCGTGCTGCCCAGCAGGGTTCCGACTTGAGCAGACAGCACCCAACCCCCTTGTTTCGCCGGAGGGTGAACCGATGGCAATGAACCGTGAACAGAAGCGTGCAATGCAGCGCGCCGGACAGGTTGACGCCGAGGGTGCGCCAGTTGCCCGCGACCGTCGTCAGCCCGCCAAGACCGCTCGGAAAGAGGAACGCACCTCGCCGACGCAGTTCTTCAAGGAGGTTCGCAGCGAGCTGCGAAAGGTGGCGTGGCCCACCCGCGAAGAACTCACCCGCTACTCCATTATTGTGTTCGTGGCCATCGTGGCACTCACCATGTTTGTGACCGCCCTCGACTGGGTGTTCCTGAAGTTTGTGCAGGACTTCCTGTTTGACAGCGGAGTCGACCCCACCCCGGCGGGTGCCCCGGCAGGCCTGATCTCTGCGGGCGTCACCCTGTTCACCGGTGGTTAGGCCACCATTTCATCGCTACGACCAGCGTCCGCATTGAATTCGCCGGAGACGCCCACCTCGATCCCCAGCCAGGACAACACATGACCAACATCGAGCCCAGCAACGACACCGAGGACGCCACCGAGGTGGCCGCCGAGGACCCGTCGGCAGACGAAGCCGTGACCGACGAGGTTGCTGCGGACGCCGTGACGGACGAAGCCGACGAGGGCACCGGCGACGAGCCCGAGGCCACCGCCGAGCCTGAGACGGCCGCTGAGCCAGAGGCAACCGACGAAGCCGAGGCCACCGAAGCGTCCGACGCCGGGCCGGAGGTTCTCGACGAGGACGCCCTGCTCGAAGAGGGCGCCGCTGCGGTCGAGCCGGAGGAGATCAGCCCGTTCAAGAAGCCGGGCAAGTGGTACGTGCTGCACACGCAGTCGGGCTATGAGAACAAGGTGAAGCACAACCTCGAGGCCCGTGCCCACTCCATGAACATGGAGGAGCGCATCTACGAGGTGGTCATCCCCATGGAGGACGTCACCGAGATTCGTCAGGGCAAGAAGGTGGTGGTGCCCAAGAAGATGTTCCCGGGCTATCTGCTGGTTCGCACCCGCCTCAACGACGACGCCTGGTACGTGGTGCGCAACACCCCCGGGGTCACCGGCTTTGTCGGCGCCGGCAACAAGCCGTCCCCGTTGCCTCGCAAAGAGGTGGAGAAGTTCCTCACCGTGAAGAAGGACGGCGACGAGGCCTCGGCCAAGCGAAGCCGCCCCCGCATGGAATACGAGATCAACGAAACGGTACGGGTAAAGCAGGGCCCGTTTGCAGATTTCTCCGGCGAAATCGCAGAAATCAACGCCGACCAACTGAAGCTGAAGGTGCTGGTGAACATCTTCGGACGAGAGACCCCGGTGGAACTGGAGTTCTCCCAGGTGGCCAAGCTGTAACGCTCACCTTGCCGTGTGAGCTGTTTGCAGCACACACTGGTTGTTTGTGCCCACGTCGCCCCGGACCCCAACCGGGCGAAGATCCACCCCCATACCTGTCGAGTCGCACACCGTCGTCAGCCCCACACGAGAGAGCACATCATGGCAAAGAAAAAGGTCTCGGCCGTCGTCAAGATCCAGATCCCGGCCGGTCAGGCATCCCCTGCGCCCCCCGTTGGTACCGCCCTGGGCCCCCACGGCATCGCCATCATGGATTTCACGAAGGCCTACAACGCCCAAACTGAGAACCAGCGCGGCACCATCGTGCCCGTCGAGATCACCATCTACGAGGATCGTTCGTTCACGTTCGTTCTGAAGACACCGCCCGCGTCGGTGCTCATCCGTGCGGCAGCCGGGCTGGAGAAGGGCTCTCAACTGCCTGGACGTGGCGCCGTGGGCGAGGTCACCGAGGCCCAGTTGGCCGAGATCGCCACCACCAAGATGCCCGACCTGAACACCGACGACCTGGAGCAGGCCAAGCAGCAGGTGGCCGGCACCGCCCGCTCGATGGGCATCCGGGTGTTGTGGGAGGACGAGGCCGGCGACGAGTTGGCCCCCCTGGTGGATGCCGACGAGATGGCCGCCATGGTGGACGCCAACGAGGCACTTCACGCCGAGGAGGCCCCCGCAGCCGAGGCACCAGCCGAGGCATCTCGNNCCCGCAGCCGAGGCACCAGCCGAGGCATCCGACGCTGACGCCGGCGGCGAAGGCGACGACAGCTGATTTGGCGGCGCTTCGGCGCCGCCCCCCATTCGATCCTGCGGGGAGTACCTCGCCCCGGGACGAACAGCAACACCATCACATCCAACACACGAGAGGGAGCCATCATGGCGAAAGGCAAAAAGTACCGCGACGCTGCACGGCGTTACGACCCCGAACTGCAGCACGGCCCGCGCGAGGCGCTTGAGCTGGTGAAGTCGCTGGCGTCGAAGAACTTCGATGAGAGCGTCGACCTGGTGTGTCGCCTCGGGGTCGACCCCCGAAAGGCCGACCAGATGGTGCGCGGCACCGTGACCCTGCCCTCGGGCAGCGGCAAGAACGTGCGCGTTGCCGTGTTTGCAGAAGGCGAGCAGGCCGAGGCCGCACGCGCCGCCGGCGCCGACTTTGTTGGCGGCAGCGACCTGGCCGAACAGATCCAAGGCGGCATGATGGACTTTGACCTCACCATCGCCACCCCCGACATGATGCCCACCGTGGGCAAGCTGGGCCGGGTGCTGGGTCCTCGTGGGTTGATGCCCAACCCGAAGACCGGCACGGTGACCCCCGACGTGGCCAAGGCCGTCGGCGAGTTCAAGGGTGGCAAGGTGGAGTACCGCACCGACCGCTACGGCAACGTGGCGGTGCCCGTCGGCAAGGTGAGCTTTGAGCCCGACGCGCTGGACGCCAACCTGGCCGCCGTCATGGGCGAGATCATGCGGGCCAAGCCGTCGGCGTCCAAGGGCAAGTACCTGAAGAAGGTGTCGCTGTCCTCCACCATGGGCCCCGCTGTCCGTGTCGACGCCGGCGCCTACGACTCCAAGTAGGCGGGTCCGCTAGGCTCTCGTCTTCGAGATCACATCGCCAAAGACCTTCGGTGGACAAACCGGCTCCGGCCGGCAACTCCTCAATGAGCCTCGGCTCGCCGAAATAGGCGGACTCCTCAGATCTGGTGACGCCCTCGGGTGCCGCCTCTCTTGTACGGGTGTCCGCTTGCGGGCACCCGTTTCGCGTCTCCGACGTGGTTCGGGTGGCGATCTCCACCCACAACCAACCGGGCTTCGAGCCCACCAATATGAAGAGAGGAGGTGTGAGTGCATGACAGATGACCCCACAGAACTTGCAGCCGAGGCCGACGCCAAGGAACCCAGGGCCGACAAAGTGGCCGTGGTGACCGAGGTGAAGGAGCGGATGAGCAACGCCGAGGCGGTGATTCTCACCGAGTACCGCGGATTGACGGTCAAGGAACTGCAAAGCCTTCGGGCTTCGCTGACCGAGGCCGGCGCCGTGTACAAGGTGTACAAGAACACGCTGGTGCGTCGCGCAGCCGACGAACTCGACTGGGACCTGGCCGAACTGTTGGTCGGACCGACCGCCATGGCCTTCGTGGCCACCGACGTCGGTTCTGCCGCCAAGGCGCTCACCGACTTCGCCAAGACCCAGCCACTGCTGGTGCTCAAGGGCGGAGTGATGGGCGGCGACGTCCTGGACGCCGGCGCCGTCAAGGAACTGGCTGACCTGCCCACCGGTCCGGAGATCTACTCCAAGCTGGCCGGCGGCATTGCTGGAACGGCCCGCGGTCTTGCCGCAGGCATTCACGGAACCCATCGTTCCCTGGCCTACGTGCTGCAGGCGGCGATCGACGGCGGAGCATTCGCCGACGCCGACGCCAGCGCTGCGAGCGAGCCGGTGGCCGATGAGGCACCTGCCGACGAGGCACCCGCTGACGAGGCACCAGCCGAGTCCACACCAGAGGAGGCGTCCGCCTCCGACACGTCCGAGGCACCCGCCGACGATGCAACCACTGAAGAACCCCCCGCCGCGGCGGAAAGCACTGAGGAGAGCTGAACATGAGCAAAGTTGACGACATCCTGGAAGAGATCTCGGGTTTGACCCTGGTCGAGGCCTACGAACTGGTCAAGGCCATCGAGGACAAGTTTGAGGTGACCGCAGCCGCTCCCGTGGCCGCCGTGGCCGCCGCTGCCGGTCCCG
>CXWK01001668.1_pt1 | contig 28496 bp, 31 predicted proteins | sample 590851 | NCBI WGS metagenome assembly CXWK01 (sample SAMEA3498364, study PRJEB10139) | wastewater metagenome | biome: wastewater treatment plant; material: activated sludge | place: Denmark | collected 2014-08-01
GTTTGAGGACAAGCATGATTCATTCGATCGACCACCTGTCCATCGCCACGCCGGACCTCGAGGGCACCGCGCGCGACTACGAAGTCCTGCTCGGCCGCAAGCCGGACGGCGCCATCGCGGCCGAAGGCGCGCGGCAGGTGTGGTTCTCGACCGCCAATCTGCGGCTGGCGCTGATCGCGCCGGCCGGCGACGGTCCGCTCGGCGAGGCCGCGCGCAAACGGCTGGCGGAGAAGGGCGAGGGGCTGTGGGAGATCGCCTTCGCCGTCGACGATCTTGCGAAAACGACAAACCTGTTCGAGCGGCGCGCGCTGGCGCCCGGCGCCGAATTCGCCCGTTCGGTCGAGGCGAGCGGCGCGACGGCTTCGTTGCGCGCAGCGCGGCTCGGCGCCTGGACATCCCTCGGCATCGACATCGTGCTGGTGGAGGCGATGCGGCGGACAGGCGCCAAGGGCGGTCCGGCGAGCATGGGGCAGCTCGACCATGTCGTCATCCGCACGCCCGATCCCGGCCGTGCGGTCGAGTTCTACGGCGGCCGGCTCGGGCTGGACATGCGGCTCGACCGCACCAATCCGGCCTGGGGCGCGCGCCTGATCTTCTTCCGGTGCGGCGACCTCGTCGTCGAGATCGCGCACGAGTTGAAGGGCGGCGTCAGCGACGGGCCGGACTCGTTCGGCGGCCTGTCGTGGCGCGCCAACGATCTCGCCACCGCGCGCGAACGCCTCGTCGAGGCCGGGTTCGACGTCTCCGAGCTGCGAATCGGCCGTCGACCGGGCTCGCAGGTCTGCACATTGCGCGACCATACGCGCGGCGTGCCGACCATTCTGCTCGGACTGACCTAGAGTCTGCCTAGAGTCTGCCGCCGAACGTCCCGGGAGGACCCATGATCTACGAAATGCGCGTCTATCGCTGTCTGCCCGGCCGCATGCCGGCGCTGCTGAAACGGTTCGAGAACGTCACGCTGGATATCTGGAAGCGTCACGGCATCGAGCCGGCCGGCTTCTGGACGGTCGAAGTGGGCGCCTCCAATCTCGAACTCGTCTACATGCTGCGCTGGGCCTCGATGGCCGAGCGCGAGACGAAATGGACGACGTTCATGAGCGATCCGGAATGGGTGCAGAAGCGCACCGAATCGGAGAAGGACGGGCCGATCCTCGCCAACATCGAGAATACATTCTTGCGGCCGACGGCCTTCTCGACGGTCAGGTAGGCGCGACGAATGGCGCATTGCATCGTCGAATATTCGGCCAATCTCGAAGCCGACCTGTCGCCGCGCAGGATTCTGGAACGGCTGCACGCGACGATGGTCGCGTCCGGCGTGTTTCCGCTCGGCGGCATCCGCGTGCGCGCCGCGCGGCGCGATCTCTACATCGTCGCCGACGGCGATCCCGACCACGCCTTCGTCGCCGTGCTGATCCGCATGGGGCAGGGCAGGGACGAGGCGACGCGCAAGCGGGTGTCGCAGGAACTGCTCGCCGCGCTCGCCGACGAGACGCGCGACAGCTTCGCCAGGCGCGGCCTGTCGCTGTCCGTCGAAATCCAGGAGATCGACGAGGCCGGCGCCAGCCGCAAGAACAATCTGCACGAACGCGTCGGCTCGAAGCCGCGCGCCTGAGGGACGTCACACGCCCTGGGAGTGACGCGTCGCCTCGGGGTCGAGGTGCGCGTCGAAGACGACGCAGATCGAGCGGATGAAATCGCGGCCGGTGCGCGTCGCCTCGATCGTCGAGCCGCGGACGGTCGCAATGCCGTCCGCCTCCATTTCGCGCAGCCGCGCGAAAGCGTCGGCGAATTCGTCGGTCCGGCGGCCGTGTTTCGCGCAGACGTCGTCGAGATCGACCGTGAAGTCGCACATCAGACGCTCGATGATGTCCGCCCGGAAACGGTCGTCGCCGGTAATCGCGACGCCGCGCACGACCGGCAGTTCGCCGCGCTCCAGCTTCTCGCGCCATTGCGGGACCGACGGGGCGTTCTGGACGTAGCCCTGCGGCATCCGGCCGATCGAAGAGGCGCCGAAGCCGATCAGGACCGGCGCCTCGTCGGTCGTATAGCCCTGGAAATTGCGGCGCATCCGGCCGTCGGCGGCGGCCGCGGCGAGCGAATCGTCCGGCCGGGCGAAGTGATCGAGCCCGAGGCGGCTCCAGCCGTGTTCCTCGAGGAAATCGGCGGCCCGACGCTGCATCTGATAGCGCAGGCGCGAATCGGGCAGTTCGTTCTCCTGAATGAGCTTCTGGTGGGATTTCATCCATGGGACGTGCGCGTAGCCGAACAGCGACATGCGATCCGGAGACAGCGACAGCGCCTGTTCGAGCGTTCGCTCGAGCCCCGGCAGCGTCTGGCGCGGCAGGCCGTAGATGAAGTCCATGTTCAGCGAGGAAATGCCGGCCTCGCGCAGCAGATCGACCGCGCGGGCCACAACCTCGTAGGGCTGCACCCGGTTGATCGCCTCCTGCACGCGCAGGTCGAAGTCCTGGACGCCGAGGCTCGCCCGGTTCATGCCGCCGGCCGCCGCGGCGCGGACCCATTCCGGGGTCAGCGTGCGCGGATCGATCTCGGCGGCGATCTCGGCGCCCGGCGCGAAATCGAATCGCTCGGCGAGCTTGGCGAGAATCGCCCCGACCTCGTCGGGGGCCAGCATGTTCGGCGTGCCGCCGCCGAAATGGACGGAGCCGGCCAGAAGCCGCTGCGGCAGGGTGTCGGCGACGAGGTCGATCTCCCGCAGGAGCCGGGCGACATAGTCCTCTATCGGCCCGCGCCGGTTCACGACCGCGGTGTTGCAGCCGCAGTACCAGCACATGCGATCGCAGAACGGAATATGGAGGTAGAGCGACACCGCGCCGGCGTCGCGGCGCAGGGATTCGAGCCATGCGACATATTCGCGCGTGGTGATGCTTGGAACGAACTGGACCGCGGTCGGATACGAGGTGTACCGGGGCGCCCGCCCGCCGTACCTCTCGATGAGCCGATCGACGGAATCTCCCACGAAAGCTTGGGCTTCGGCGGGAACGGCAGCGACTGTCGACATCGATTTTCTCGCTTGGTTCTCAGCCTTTTGAAGCATGGCGGAAGTACGACACCTTGACGCATGTCAAAGTCTTGGTGCGTCGCAGTATGCAGTTTGCCGCAGTTGGCGGGGACAGGTGTGTCCATCGCCGGCCGTGAAGAAGATTCTCGCGCAACAGGGCAAACTCATGGCGCAAGCAGCTCAATCCGGGAAAAGCATGCGGGTTGGCGAACTCGGCCTTCTGGTCGTATTCGCCGCGCTCGCACTCTTTTCGATATTCGTCGCATCCAAGGCATGGTCTCCGGCCTACGCCTTCCACGCCTGGCTTTTCGCGCTGGGCTCCATCGCCGCGGTCGTGGCCATCTTCAAGCGCTACGGCGCGCGTGGCGCCGCCTGGCCGGTGCAGGAGATCGACGGGCGTCCGAACTACAATTACGGGCCGATCAAGTTCGCCGCCGTGGCGTCGCTGATCTGGGGCCTCGCCGGCTTCCTGGTCGGCCTGATCGCCGCGCTGCAGCTCGCCTATCCCGTCATGAACTTCGACCTGCCGTGGATCAGCTTCGGACGCCTGCGTCCGCTGCATACCTCCGCGGTGATCTTCGCCTTCGGCGGCAACGTGCTGCTGGCGACCTCGTTCTACATCATGCAGCGCACCTCGCGCGCGCGGATGGCGGGCGATCTGGCGCCCTGGTTTGTGATCCTCGGCTACAACTTCTTCATCGTCATCGCGGGCACGGGCTATCTGCTCGGCATCACCCGCGGCCACGAGTATGCGGAGCCGGAATGGTACGCGATCCTGTGGCTGGTGGTGGTGTGGGTGGTGTACCTGCTCGTCTACCTGTTCACGCTCGCCAAGCGCACCGAGCCGCACATCTACGTCGCGAACTGGTTCTTCCTGGCGATGATCGTGACGATCGCCGTGCTGGTGCTCGGCAACAACGCTGAAATCCCGATCTCGATCTTCTCGCCGAAGTCGGTGATCGTGTGGTCCGGCGTGCAGGACGCGATGATCCAGTGGTGGTACGGCCACAACGCGGTCGGCTTCTTCCTCACCGCGGGCTTCCTCGGCATCATGTACTACTTCGTGCCGAAGCGCGCCGAGCGACCGGTCTATTCCTACCGCCTGTCGATCGTGCACTTCTGGGCGCTGATCTTCCTCTACATCTGGGCGGGTCCGCACCATCTGCACTACACGGCTCTGCCGGACTGGGCGCAGACGCTCGGCATGACCTTCTCGGTCATCCTGTGGATGCCCTCGTGGGGCGGCATGATCAACGGCCTGATGACGCTCTCCGGCGCCTGGGACAAGCTGCGCACCGACCCCGTGCTGNNCCCGTGCTGCGCATGCTGGTCGTGTCGGTGGCGTTCTACGGCATGTCGACCTTCGAAGGTCCGCTGATGTCGGTGAAGGCGGTCAACGCGCTCAGCCACTACACGGACTGGACGATCGGTCACGTGCACTCCGGCGCGCTGGGCTGGGTCGGCTTCGTGTCCTTCGGCGCCCTGTACTGCCTGATCCCGTGGGTGTTCAACCGCAAGGGCCTCTACTCGCTCAAGCTGGTGGACTGGCACTTCTGGCTCGGCACGATCGGCATCGTCTTCTACATCTCGTCGATGTGGGTGGCGGGCATCATGCAGGGCCTTATGTGGCGCGCCTACACGTCGCTCGGCTTCCTCGAATATTCCTTCGTCGAAACCGTGGACGCCATGCATCCGATGTACGTGATCCGCGCTCTCGGCGGCGGCCTGTTCGTCCTCGGCGCGCTGGTCATGGCCTACAACATCTACAAGACCATCGCTTCGCCGGAAGCCGAAGCGGTCCCTGGCGGCCGTCCCGCCCTGCAGCCGGCAGAGTGAGGAGAAAGATCCATGGCTAGCACCAATCAATCCTCCCTCTGGCACAAGCACGCGATCTTCGAGAAGAACTCGATCATCCTGGTGATCGGTATCGTCGTCGCGATCGTCTGGGGCGGTCTCGTCGAGATCGTGCCGCTCTTCTACCTGAAGAGCACCATCGAGAAGGTGGAGGGGGTTCGTCCCTACTCCCCGCTCGAACTGGCGGGCTACAACATCTACATCCGCGAGGGCTGCTACAATTGCCACTCGCAGATGGTTCGTCCGCTGCGCGACGAGGTCGAACGCTACGGCCACTACTCGCTGGCGGCCGAGAGCATGTACGACCATCCGTTCCAGTGGGGCTCCAAGCGCACCGGTCCCGATCTGGCGCGCGTCGGCGGCAAGTATTCCGACGACTGGCACCGCGACCACATGCGCAACCCGCGCGCGGTCGTGCCGACGTCGATCATGCCGTCCTACCCCTGGCTCGAGACGACGCCGCTCGACGGTTCGCATCTGGGCGACCAGATGAAGGTCCTGTCGATCGTCGGCGTTCCCTATAGCCAGGAGATGATCGACAAGGCGGAGGCCGATCTGGTCGCGCAGGGCGCGGGCGAAGGCAAGGCCGCGACCGACATGCAGAAGCGCTACTCCAAGGCGATCGTGCGCGACCTCGGCGCGGACAAGGACAAGAGCAAGATCACCGAGCTCGACGCCGTCGTCGCCTATCTGCAGCGCCTCGGCACGCAGGTCGACTTCAAGCTGTACAACGACAAAGCCAACATCAGGTGATCGGGTCATGGACTCCTATCATTTCTGGCGTGATTTCGCCGCGAGCTGGGGCTCCCTCTACTTCGCAGTGATCTTCTTTGTCGCCATTGCCTTCGCGATGTGGCCTTCGAAGCGGAAACGCTTCGAAGAGGCCGCCAACATCCCGCTCATCGAGGATTGATGAACATGGCCAACGCAACTGAACCGAGAGTCGACGCCCGGACGGGCACACCGACGACCGGCCACGAATGGGACGGCATCGCCGAGCTCAATACGCCGCTGCCCCGCTGGTGGCTCTGGACGTTCTACCTGACGATCCTGTGGTCGCTCGCCTACTGGGTCGTGTATCCGGCGTGGCCGGGATTGTCCGGCTGGACGAACGGCATGTTCGGCTGGAATTCCCGCACCGAAGTCGCCGAACAGCTCCAGGGCCTGCAGGACCTGCGCAAGCCGAACATGGACAAGCTCGCGGCCGCCAAACTCGGCGACATCGAGAAGAACCAGGAATTGCTGGCGATCGCACGCGCTTCCGGCGCGGCGGCCTTCGCCAACAATTGCGCTCCGTGTCACGGCGCCGGCGCGCAGGGCGCCAAGGGCTATCCGAACCTGAACGACGACGACTGGCTGTGGGGCGGCAAGCTCGAAGACATCCAGGCGACGATCCAGCACGGAATCCGCTGGGACGCCGACAAGGCGACCCGCTCGGGCGCCATGCCGGCGTTCGGCAAGGACGGCACGCTCAAGGCCGACGAAGTCAAGAGCGTCGCGCAGTATACGCGTTCGCTGTCGGGTCTGCCGAATGAAGGCGGCGCCGATCTCGCCAAGGGCAAGAAGATCTTCGCCGACAATTGCGCCGCCTGCCATGGCGACGCCGGCAAGGGAATGCCCGAGGTGGGCGCTCCGAACCTGACCGACAAGATCTGGCTCTACGGCTCCGACACCGCGTCGGTCGAGAACCGGATCAACATCGGCGGCGGCGGCGTGATGCCGGCGTGGGCGGATCGCCTCGACGCAAACACCATCAAGGCTCTGACCGTGTACGTGCACAGCCTCGGCGGAGGTAAGTAATTTTGGATTTCAGAATTGACGAAAAGCAGGCCGGGGAGCGCAACTCCCCGGCCAGCATCGTTTCTGGGGCCGCCGCATCCGGCGACGGCCCGATGTACGAGTCGCGCAGACAGATCTATCCGCAGAAGATCAGCGGCACGTTCCGGCGCATCAAGTGGGCGCTGCTGATCGTCACCCTCGGCATCTACTACGCGCTCCCGTTCGTGCGCTGGACCCGTTCGGCCGGCGAGCCGACGCAGGCGGTCCTCGTCGACCTCGAACACAATCGCTTCTATTTCTTCTCGATCGAAATCTGGCCGCACGAGGTCTACTACATCACCGGCCTGATGATCCTGGCGGCGCTCGGCTTGTTCCTGATGAACGCTCTGGCCGGCCGCGTCTGGTGCGGCTACCTTTGCCCGCAGACCGTCTGGACCGATCTCTACCTGCTGATCGAGCGCCTGGCCGAGGGCGACCGGCGCGACCGGATGCGCAAGGACGCAGGTCCGTGGAACGTCCAGCGCGTCGCCGAAAAGATTCTCAAACATGCGCTCTGGCTCGCGATCGCCTGGTGGACCGGCGGCGCCTGGGTGCTCTATTTCAACGACGCGCCGACGCTGGTGAAGCAACTGGCGACCTTCCAGGCGCCGGCGATCGCGTATATCTGGATCGGCATCCTCACGTTCACGACCTACACGCTCGCCGGCTTCATGCGCGAGCAGGTCTGCCTCTACATGTGCCCGTGGCCGCGCATCCAGGCCGCGCTCACCGACGAGAACGCGCTCAACGTCACCTATCGCTTCGACCGCGGCGAGCCGCGCATGTCGGCGAAGAAAGCCAAGGCCATGCGGGCGCGCGACGAACGCGCCGGCGATTGCGTCGACTGTTCGCAATGCGTCGCCGTCTGTCCGACCGGCGTCGACATTCGCGACGGGTTGAACATGGGCTGCATCCAATGCGGCCTCTGCATCGACGCATGCGACAACGTGATGCGCAAGCTCGGCCGCTCCGAACGCTTGATTGCTTATGATACCGATGTAAACATACATCGCCGTCTGGAGGGGAAGCAGAACGTCTTCCAGCCGGTGCGCGTGCGGACCGTGCTTTACACGATCCTGATCGTCGGGATCGGCGGCTTGATGGCCGGGAAGCTGGCGACGCGCGCGGATTCCGGCGTCGCGGTCATTCACGACCGCAATCCGTTGTTCGTGACGCTGGCCGACGGAAGCGTGCGCAATTCCTACACGGTGCGCTTCTCGAACATGGCGGCGCGGGAACGAAAGTTCACGCTGACCGTCTCCGGTCTGCCGGGCGTGACGATGGAAATCGTCGGCGCCTCGGGGCAGCGGCGGGCAGACGAGACGGTGACGATCGGACCGGACCAGACGCGCGAAACGCGGCTGCTTCTGTTCTCGGGCGAAGCGAAGGTCGAAGGCAATTCGACCCCGCTCGTCTTCAGCATCGCCGACGAGTCCGGCAAGATTGTCGGCACGGCGAAGGATTTCTTCAGGGCTCCTTGAGGAGACGTGGATGCCGACCGTAATTCCGGACGCCGGTGAAAATGCCGGCCGAAAAGCAGATAGCGGCTTCAGGCTGACGGGACTGCATGTCCTGCTGATGCTGGTGTGCTTCTTCGGCCTGGTCGCCACCGTCAACGGCGTGATGATCCATTTCGCGACGTCGACGTTCCGCGGCGAAGTTGCGAAAAAGCCGTACGAGCAAGGTCTCGTCTACAACAAGCAAATCCAGCAGGCGCGCGACCAGGCGGAACTGGGCTGGAAAGTCGATGGCGCGGTCAAGCGCGACGCCGGCGGGAAGGCCAGGATCGAGGTCGTGGCGCGCGACGCCAACGGGTCGGCCCTGACGGGGTTGCAGGTTTCGGCGACACTGGCCGCCCCTGCGGACAAGCGGCTCGATCACCAGGCGAAGCTGCTCGAAGTTCGGCCGGGCGCCTACGAGGGCGCCGTCGACGCCGCCAAGGGCGCCTGGGATCTCGGCTTGTCCGCGGCTCGGGACGGCAAGACGCTCTTCCAGTCGCAAAATCGCATCACGCTGGAGTAGGAGGGGCGCGATGGACGTCGATCTCTCCGGTTTCGTCCGCACGAGCGACGACGGCGCGCAGCGGATCGATTTCGCGCTCGACGGAATGACCTGCGCGGCCTGCATCGTCGAGATCGAGACGGCGCTGCGCAAGACTCCGGGCGTCGAGACGGCCCGCGTCAACTATTCCAACTCTCGTCTTGCGCTCGGCTGGAAGGACGAAACGTTCGATCCGGCCGTCGCGGTCGAGCAGTTGCGCCGCATGGGCTACGTCGCCCATCCGTTCGAACTCGCCGAAGCCGAATCGCGCGAGGCCGAACATGCCCGCTACCTGCTGCGATGCCTGGCGGTTGCGGGCTTTGCGGCGATGAACATCATGCTGCTGTCGGTCTCCGTCTGGGCCGGCAACGTCAGCGACATCACGCCCGAAACCCGGGACATGTTCCACTGGATTTCGGCGCTGATCGCGCTGCCGGCGGCGGCGTTCTCGGGCCGTCCGTTCTTCACCAGCGCGCTCGGCGCGCTGAAGCGCGGCGCGCTGAACATGGACGTGCCGATCTCGCTCGGCATCACGCTGGCGCTCGGCATGTCCGTCGTCGAGACGGCGGGCCATGCCCATCACGCCTATTTCGATTCGGCGCTGATGCTCATCTTCTTCCTGCTGTGCGGGCGCTATCTCGAACAGGCGATGCGGCAGCGTACGCGCGCGGTCGCCGGCAATATCGCCGCGTTGCGTTCGCCGCTCGCCGCGCGCATCGAGCCCGACGGCTCGGTGCTGCAGGTCCCGACCGCCCGTATCGCGGCTGGCGACATCGTGCTGGTGCGGCCGGGCGAACGCGTGCCGATCGACGGCGCGATCGTCTCGGGCGTCAGCGACGTCGACGAGAGCATCGTCACCGGCGAAACGGCGCGCCGGCAGGTCGGCGAGGGCGCAGACGTCTACGCCGGCACCATGAACTACGCGGGCGCGCTGCATATTCGCGCACGGGCGGTCGGGTCGGCGAATTTCCTCGACGAGATCGAGCGGCTGCTCGAAGGCGCCGCCAGCGCCCGCTCGCATTATGTCGGCATGGCCGAGCGCGCGTCGCGCATCTATGCGCCGGTGGTCCATCTGACCGCGCTGCTGACCGCGCTCGGCTGGCTCGCCGTTGGCGCCTCGCTGCACGATTCGATCATCACCGCCATCGCGGTTCTCATCATCACCTGTCCCTGCGCACTGGCGCTGGCCGTTCCGGCGGTTCATGTCGTCGCCAGCGGCGCGTTGTTTCGCGCCGGTGTCCTGCTGAACGGCGGCCATGCGATCGAACGCATGGCGGAAGCAGACACGATCGTCTTCGACAAGACCGGCACTCTGACGCTGCCCGACCCGCGCATCGCCAATGCATCGGCCTTCGAGCCGGATCTCGTGGAGATCGCCGCGCGGCTGGCGCGCTCGAGCCGGCATCCGCTGGCGCGCGCGCTGGCGCAGCAGTCGCCGGCCGGCGCGCCCTACGACGGCGCGCGCGAGGAGGCGGGCGCGGGCGTCGCCGCCATGATCGATGGCGTGGAAGCGCGTGTCGGCAGCGCCACGTTCTGCGACGTGGACGCAGGCGACGCGCGCGCCGACGGCGCTTCGATCATCTGCTTCCGGTACGGGGCGCGCGCCGCGGTTTTCCAGGTGCGGCAGGCGCTGCGCGCCGATGCGGTCGATGTCGTTTCGCAACTCAAGGCCCGCGGCTACCGGATCGAAATCGTCTCCGGCGATTCCGAACGCGCGACGCAGGCCGTCGCCGAAGCGCTCGGCGTCGAGTTCTGGCGCGGCGCGGCCAAGCCGGCCGACAAGGTCGCCCATCTGGAAGAGCTGAAGAAGGCCGGCCGCAAGCCGCTGATGGTCGGCGACGGCTTCAACGACGCCCCGGCGCTCGCGGCTGCGCATGTCTCCCTGTCGCCGGTCAGCGCCGCCGATGTCGCGCAGGCCGCCGCCGACGCGGTATTCCTGGGCGAGAAGCTCGCGCCCGCGGCGCGCGCGCTCGAGGTGTCCGGCCTGGCGCGCCGCTTGATGCGCGAAAACCTGATGATCGCGGTGGTCTACAACGCGATTGCGGTGCCGCTGGCGATCGCGGGCTACGTGACGCCGCTGATCGCCGCGGTCGCCATGTCCGGTTCGTCGCTGATCGTCACCGTCAACGCGCTGCGCGCCGGGCGCATTCCGGACGCCGATGGTTCCGGAGCCTCGGCGGCAGACGCGTCGTTCGGCGCATCGGACGGGCAGGCGCGCGTGCAGGCGGCCGCATGAACATCCTCCTCATCCTCGTTCCCGTCGCGCTGATGCTCGGCTTCGCCGGGCTCGTCGCCTTCGTCTGGTCATTGCGGGGCGGGCAATTCGACGATCTGGACGGCGCCGCGTCGCGCGTCCTGTTCGACGACGACGTTCAGCAGAAGAAATGAGCTACGCCGAACTCGATCCGATCGCCGGCCGCATGGGCCGGCTCGATTGCGTTTGCGCTCCCGGCGACGAACGCGGATCCGGCGGAACCGAAGGACTGGCGCGGCTCGCCGTCGGCTTCGGACTGGCGATCCTGGCGCAGACGCTGGTTCTGGCGGCCTTGCCGCTTGCCGCCTCGGCGATGGCGCCGCGGCCGGCGCTCGCCGGTTTGCCCTACGCGATCTGTCTGCTGGGCGCGGCGCTCGCGACCTTTCCGGCCTCCTACCTGCTCGATGCGTTCGGACGCCGCGCCGCGTTCGCGCTCGGCGCCAGCCTCGGCGTCGCGGGCGGCCTGCTCGCCGGCTGGGCGGCCTTGCACCGACAATTCCCGCTGCTCTGCCTGGGCGCGCTCTGGCTCGGCCTGGCGCACGGGTTGGCGCTGTTCTACCGGCACGCGGCGGCGACCACCGCGGCCGGGCCGCGCGGCGGCGCCGTGGTCTTCGGCGGCGGCGCGCTGGCCGCGCTGGCGGCGCCCTGGCTTCTTCAGGCGGCCGGCGAATTCGGCGGACCGTTCGTCGACGCCGCGACGCTGGGCGCAGCCGGTCTCGTCGATCTCGTCGCGCTCGTCATCGCCGTCACTCTGCCGCACGCGCTGACCGCCTCGCGCAAGGAGGACGTTCAGCGGACGGACCGCAAGAGCTTCGTCGCGGCGACTGCGGTCGGCGGCGCGGCCTGGCTCGTCATGACCGCGGTGATGGCGGCGGCGTCGCCGACGCTGGTCGCGTGCGGCGCGAATTCCGCCGCCGTCGGCGGGGCGATCGCCTGGCATCTGGTGGCCATGTACGCGCCGGCGGCCCTCATCCGATTCACCGGCGCGCTCGTGTCGCAGCGCGTGACGCTGACCTTCGGCGCCGTGTTGCTCGCCGCCGGCGTCGCCCTGTTCGTTTCGGGGGGCGCCGTCCTTCCGGTGACCGGCGCCATGATCGCCGCCGGCGTCGGGTGGTCGCTCGTCAACGCCGGGCTGATGCAGTGGCTCTACGCCGGCGGAACACCGACCCGGGCGATGCTCGCCATCCACGATTTCGTGCTGCTCGGCGCGGCCATGTGCGGCGCCTTGCTCGCCCCGTCAGTGTAGGACGTCGATCGATTCCATCGCGCCTTCGATCGACAGGATCCGTCGGCCGGTCGCCACGTCTTCGGAGGCGACGACCGGTCCGTCCCCGGGCTCTATGCCCATCCAGGAGGCGATCGAAATTTCCCGGCAATCGTTCTCGCGCGCGAGGCGCTCGATCGTCCGGTCGAACGCGCGGTAGATCGCGTTGCCCGCCAATCGGAACGTTGCGATATGCGTGACATGCAACTCGCTCGGCCGTTCCAGGGCGTAACCGAAGATCGCATGAATGCGGCCACGGGTATCAATTAGCCCGATCAAGCGCTCGCACGGTCCGCGACGCTTCCGGTCGCGGACGAAGTCGGACCACCGCGGCAGGCTCAGGCCGGGATAGCGGCAAGAAACCAGCGGCCACGAAACCGCGGCGTCCGATGCGTTCAATTCCTGAGGCGTGAACATTAACCCCTGCCGGCCGTCCGCCGGCGCACGTCGTTCGTAGAGAATGGCTAAATGAAAGCTGGCGTCGACCTTGGTCCTTGCTATAAATCAATGTATCTGGAGCGGTCATAGCCGCAGGTGATGCAGATCAAGGGCCGCTGAGGAACCGCATGGATACGGCGACCGCCACTCTTCTCCGCGACAGCGCGTCTTGCGAATGCTCGGAAATGTGCCGGCATTGCGAGTCCCGTTCGCTGAGCGTGTGCGGTCCGCTCGAAGGCGAGGAATTCGTCGGCCTGCAACGCCTCAACCACCCCGTGACGTTCCCGGCGCGCGCGGTGCTGTTCAATCAGGAATCGCCGGTTCGTCACGTCTATTCCATCGTTCACGGCGTGGTGCGCCTGTACAAGCTGCTGCCGGACGGCCGTCGACAGATCGTCGGCTTCGCACTGCCGGGCGACTTCCTCGGTCTTGCGCTTGCCGACGGCTACGGCTTTTGCGCCGACGCCGTCACGGCGGTCAGCGCCTGCCGTTTTTCGCGCGACCATTTCGCCGAATTCGCCGATCAGCATCCGGCCATGCTGCGCCGATTGCACGACATGGCGACGCATGAACTCGCGTTGGCGCAACAGCAGATGGTGCTTCTTGGCCGCCGCGATGCGGAAGAAAAGATCGCGTCTTTCCTGCTCGCGCTTCAGCAGCGGTGGGCGCGCATTACCGGCAAGACGTCGGTGACCATCGATCTGCCGATGGGCCGCCAGGATATCGCCGACTTCCTCGGCCTGACGATCGAGACGGTGAGCCGCACGCTCAACCGCATGGGCCGCGACAAGTTGCTCGTGATCGTGCCCGACGGCGTCCGCCTCCTCGATGCCGCCAAGCTGGAGCGGCTGGCGTCGGCCTGACGGGCGCACGCTTGCGTCGCCCGGCAAAGTCTGGTCGGCTCCGTTCATGACGATCCTCGCCGACCCGACCGCGCCTCCTTTCCACGTGGCGAACCATGCGCGCACGTGGCTCATCGCTGCGGTGGCGACGCCAGCCTTTGCTGTCCTCTCGTATTTCTTCGTCGACCGTCCGCTGGCGACCTTGTCGTATGAGAACCTGCGGCCGTATCGAAAATTGTTCGATGCGATGACGCGGATCGTGGACCCGTTCGCGGCGGTCGCGGGCGTCGTATTTCTGGTGGCGATCGTCCAGGTCGCGCGCCGGCGGCAGACCGGTCCGATTCTGTCGGCATTGTTGCGGGCGTCGGCCGGCCTCTGCGCGACGATCGTCGTCAAGGACCAGCTGAAATACGCTTTCGGCCGGACATGGCCGGAGACGTGGATCCTGAACAATCCGTCCTATTTCAAGGACGGCGTGTTCGGCTTCACTCCGTTCCACGGCGGCCCTGGCTGGGCGTCGTTTCCTTCGGGGCATACCACGGTCGTCTGCGCGCTCGCGGCGAGCCTCTGGGTTCTGTTTCCGCGCGGGCGGCCGGTCTATGCGCTTGCAGTCGTGCTGGTCATCGTCGGCCTGATCGGCGCCGATTATCATTGGCTGAGCGACATCATAGCAGGCGCGGCGCTCGGAACCGCGATGGGCGTCACGGCGGCCAAGGTCGGACGCAGCGCCTGATAGATTCGCAGAGATTCGCAAGGAAGGCTTCGTGACGGAACCGATCCAGCGCTACCCCGATCCCGCCATCGTCGCGCTCGATCCTTCGTTCTCGCGCTACACGATCTTCAACGCCGCGGTCGAGCGCCTGTGGACCGGCGCGCGCTGGTGCGAGGGGCCGGTCTGGTTCGCCGATGCGCGCACACTCTTGTGGAGCGACATTCCCAACGACCGCATCCTGCGCTGGGACGAGACGACGGGCGCCGTCTCGACGTTTCGGCAGACGTCGCACAATGCCAACGGCAATACGCGCGACCGGCAGGGGAGGCTCGTGACCTGCGAGCATCGCGGCCGTCGGGTCACGCGCACCGAATACGACGGCTCGATCACGGTGGTGATGGACGCGTGGCAGGGCAGGCGGCTCAATTCGCCGAACGACGTCGTGACGACGCGCGACGGCGCGATCTGGTTCACCGATCCGACCTTCGGCATCCGCGGCAATTACGAAGGCGAGAAGGCCGAAAGCGAAATCGGCACGAACGTCTATCGCGTCGATCCGGTCACGGGACGCGGCGAGATCGTGGTCGACGACATGGACCAGCCGAACGGCATCTGCTTTTCGCCCGACGAGATGCGTTGCTACATCGTGGAATCCGGGCCGCGGCCGCGGCGCATCCGCGTCTACGACGTCGCCGACGGCAGGAAGCTCGTCAACGGCCGCGTCTTCTTCGCCGGCGACGGCGAGCAAGCGCCGGACGGTTTCCGCTGCGACGTGGACGGCAATCTGTGGTGCGGCTGGGGCGGCAGAGAAGGGCATGACGGCGTGACGGTGTTCGCGCCGTCCGGGCAGCGCATCGGCCATATCCATCTGCCGGAGCGCTGCGCCAACCTCTGCTTTGGCGGGCGCCACCGCAATCGCCTGTTCATGGCGGCGTCGAAATCGATCTATGCGCTCTACGTGAACACGCAGGGCGCGCCCGGCGGCTGAACCGCGAACGCGGACAATCCTAACGAATTTCCCGCCTCCGCCTTAGTGTGGCGGTGGTAAGGGAGTCCCGAGGCGCAAGCGAACTTTCGGAGGGCGCCATGGGCTTCTATCTCGAACTTGTTCCCGACCATCGGATCGAACCGCGCCAGCCGGAAGAGTCCGTCTGGGATCGCGAAGACATTCCGAAGATCGCCACGTTCGTTGGCGTTGCGATGGCGATCGCCGGGCTGTTGTACCAGGACGGATTGCTGGCGCCGATCTGGCGGTTCATCTGGTCGTAGGCCGCGAACGCCTAACGCCCCGCCATCACGCGAAACTCGCGTCCTTCCTCCAGCCATCTGATGCGCTCGGCGCGCAGCAGCGTACGCCGCACCTTGCCGGCGTCGTCGCGCACGGCTTCGGTCGAGACCTCGTAGCTCTCCGGATGCTTCTGCCGGCTGAGAAGGTCGGCGAGATGGCCCGGCATCGACGCGATCACTTTGTCCGCATCGGCGCCGTCGCGCATCTGCGCCACGGCGTGAATCGTGGAGCCGAGATCGGGATGCGGCAGGCCGATCACCGCGCAGGAAGCGATGTCCGGATGCTTCATCAGCGCGGCTTCCACTTCCGCCGGATAGATGTTGGCGCCGCCGCGCAGGATCATGTCGGTGCGACGGTCGCCGAGCCAGATATAGCCTTCCTCGTCGATGCGGCCGATATCGCCGAGGGATTCCCAACCGTCGTTGGTCCGCTTCGGTTCGGCGCCGATGTAATGGTAAGTCGTGCCCGCCCCTTCGGCGGCCTTGAGATAGATCTCGCCGACTTCGCCCGGCGGCAGGTCGCGTCCATCCTCGCCGACGACCTTTGCCGCGCCGATCTCGACACGCCCGACCGAGCCCTTGCGCTTCACCCATTCCGTGCCGGGAATGACGGTCGACGCCTGCCGCTCGGTGCCTCCGTAGAGTTCGTAGATTCGTTCCGCGCCGAGCCAGTCGATCCATTCCTCCTTCAGCCACTGCGGCATCGGCGCCGCCATGTGGAAGACGACGCGCAGGCTGGAGACGTCGAATTTCTCGCGCTCTTCCTTCGGCAGCGACCAGATGCGGCTCATCATCGTCGGCACGAAATTCACCCATTCGATCTTCCAGCGCTCGATCAGCTTCAGCGCTTCGAGCGGATCGAACTTCGGCATGCCGACGAGCAGACCGCCGGCGAACAGACTCGAATGGCTGATGATGAACGGCGCGTTGTGATAGACGGGGCCGGGATTGAGCAGTTTTACGTATTCGTGCATCACCAGCGGCGGAATCTTCGGATCCGTCACCGCCGGCTGATGATCGACGATCACCTTCGGCCGCCCCGTCGAACCGCCTGACGTCATCGCCTTCCAGTAGCGCGAGACCGGCCCGTCGATCTTCTCGTCGGAGAATCCCTGCGGCGCGAAATCGGCGGGCAAGCGCTTCGGCGCATTCCAGTCGTCCTCGCCGCCGATGACGAGCGAAGGCCGCAGCAGCTCCAGAATGTCCGAGGCCTCGCCGCGCGGCAGCCGATACGACAGCGAGCAGGGCGTCGCGCCACATTTCCAGACGGCGAATGTGTTCTCGTAGAAGACATTCGAGTTCGGCAGGCCGATGGCGACGAAATCGCCGGGCTTGACGCCGTGCTGCATGAAGGCGCGCGCGCGCATGTTGGCGCGCCGTTCGAGTTCGCCCCAGGCGAGACGGTCCTCGCCATGAACGATCGCCGTCGATTCGTGACCGTTGCGGTCGGCGTGCCAGCGCGGGACGTCGGCCATCGGAATCAGCATCGGCGTTTCCTTGTGTCTCGAGCGCGGCTTTTCCAGCGGGAACCGGTCCGGCTGCCGCACGTTGTGGGCGGGGGTTGGCTTATCCTGAACCGGAGAATGCACATGCGCAAAGCTTTTCAGGCATTCGTGGTATGCGCGCTTGCCGCAACGCCGATGGTGGCGCAGGCGCAGGGCGTGATCGGCGGCGCGGCGCGCGGCGTCGAAGAGGGCGGCCGCGCTGCAGGACCGCCCGGCGCGATCGTCGGCGGGGCGGTGGGCGCGGTCACGGGCGGCGTCGCCGGGCTGCTCGGCGTCGACCAGCGCCCCCGCTTCCGCCAGTACGTGACGCAGGAACGCGTGCCGTCCTATCGCTGGACGGGGCGCGTCGCCATCGGCGCGACATTGCCGGTCGAAGGCGTGACGTATTACGAGGTGCCGGCGGAATACGGCGTTCGCGGCTACCGCTACACGATCGTCAACGACTCGCCCGTTCTGGTCGATCCGCATACGCACCGCATCGTCGAGGTGATCGACTAGCGGCAGGTTGACGGGGCGGAGTTACCGGGGTCTCCTGTAGGCGATAGCCTCCGGGAGACCCCATGCCCATCGTCAATCGCGTCGCCGAACTGGCCGATGAAGTCGCCGTCTGGCGCCAGGACCTGCACCAGAATCCCGAACTGATGTTCGAGGTGCATCGGACGGCGGGCGTTGTCGCCGACAAGCTGCGCGCGTTCGGCTGCGACGAGGTGGTGACCGGCATTGGGCGCACCGGCGTCGTCGGAATCATCAAGGGCCGCAAGGGCGACGGACCGACGATCGGCCTGCGCGCCGACATGGACGCGTTGCCGATTCCGGAAGCGACAAGCGTTTCCTACAAGTCCAATACGCCCGGGCTGATGCACGCGTGCGGCCACGACGGTCACACGGCGATGCTGCTCGGCGCCGCGCGCTATCTTACCGAAACGCGCAACTTCGCCGGTACGGCGGTCGTCATCTTCCAGCCGGCGGAAGAAGGCGGCGGCGGCGGTCGCGAAATGGTCGCAGACGGCGTGATGGACCGCTTCGGCGTGCGGCAGGTCTACGGCATGCACAATGCGCCGGGCATTCCCGTCGGCTGCTTTGCGATCCGGCCGGGCGCGATCATGGCGTCGGCGGACCGGTTCGAGGTCCAGATCACCGGCCACGGCGGCCATGCCGCCAAGCCGAACGAGTGCGTCGATCCGATCGTCGCCGGCGCGCAGATGGTGAATGCGCTGCAGACGATCGCCTCGCGCAACGTCGATCCGATCGATTCCGTGGTCGTCTCGGTGACGCAGTTCCATGCCGGCACGGCCAACAACATCATCCCGCAGACCGCGCATCTCACCGGCACGATCCGGGCGTTGAAGAACGAGACGCGGGCGCTCGCCAAGAAGCGCTTCCACGACATTGTCGAAGGAATTGCCGCGCTGAACGATTGCAAGGTCGCGATCGACTTCGAGGACGGCTACCCCGTCACGATCAATCACGGCGAGGAGACGGACTTCGCGATCAAGGTGGCGCGCGAGGTGGCGGGGCAGGACCGCGTCATGCCGAGCATGCCGCCCGTGATGGGCGCCGAAGATTTCTCCTACATGCTCGAAGCGCGGCCGGGCGCCTTCATCTTCATCGGCAACGGCGCGTCGGCCGGCCTGCACCATCCCGAATACGACTTCAACGACCAGGCGATCCCGCACGGCGTCAGCTACTGGGCGCGGCTGGTGGAAACCGCGCTGCCCGGGTGAATTTCACGCGCTGAGGCGTCGGACGATATCTGCCGCGATCTCCTGCGGCGTTCCGTCCACCGGCACGATCAGCGCGCGTTCCTCCGACGCCGGGCGCTCCAGCGTCGCGAACTGGCTGGCGAGCAGGCTCGGCGGCATGAAATGATCTTTTCGCGCGTTCATCCGCGCGGCGATCAGGTCCTTGTTTCCGTCGAGCAGGACGAGCCGCACGTCGTCGCGGCTGCCGACCAGCACGTCGCGGTAGACGCGCTTCAGCGCGCTGCACGAGACGATGGCGTGTCCGCCCTTCTCGCGCACGGCGTCGATGTGCGCGGCGATGGCGGCGAGCCAGGGCTTGCGGTCGTCGTCGTTCAGCGGCTGTCCGGCGCTCATCTTCGCGACATTGGCGGGCGGATGAAATACGTCGGCGTCCGCATAGGGCCATCCGAGTTCTTGCGACAGCGCCGCGCCGATGGTGGATTTTCCCGAGCCGGAGACGCCCATCAGGACGATGACGGCGGGGAGCGTGTGCTGATCGGTCATGTCTGGTGCGTGCGCCTGCTTGGTCGCGGCCGAGGCTATCGCGCTATGTCGCCGCCCGCCAGCGCCGGTGATCGCGTGCGAGCAGGGCGTCGGCCTCGGCGGGACCCGTCGAGCCGGCGCGATAGAGCGCGAGGCCCTGTTCGCCCGCCTGCTTCCACGCCTTCAGGAACGGATCGACCGCACGCCAGCCCGCTTCGACGCCGTCGTCGCGCTGATAGAGCATGCCGTCGCCGATCATGCAGTCGAGCAGCAGCGTCTCGTAGCCGGTAGCCGGCGTGGCGTCGAAATAATCCGAATACTTGAACGTCATGCCGACGCGCTGGATGGCGAGGCCGGGACCGGGCGTCTTGGCGTTGAATTGCAGCGTGATGCCTTCGTCCGGCGCGATCTGCAGCACGAGATAGTTGGAGCGCAGGCCTTCCAGATCGATGCCGCGGAACATCGAGATCGGCGCCTCGCGAAACTTGATCGCCACTTCCGTGTAGCGCCGCGCCAGCGCCTTGCCGGTGCGCAGGTAGAAGGGCACGCCGGCCCAGCGCCAGTTGTCGATGGCGAGTTTCAACGCGACGAAGGTTTCCGTCGTGCTCGCCGGCGCGACGTCCTTCTCGCTGCGGTAGTCGGACGCCGATTCGTCGCCGATCGTGCCCGCCACATATTGCGCGCGCACGGAATCGGCGAGCGCCTGTTCCGGCGTGACGATGCGGATGGCGTCGAGCGCGCGCGCCTTTTCCGAGCGCACGCTCTGCGCGTCGAGGCGTGCCGGCGGCTCCATGGCGACGAGCGACAGCAGCTGGAACAGATGGTTCGGCACCATGTCGCGCAAGGCGCCGGTCTCGTCGTAGAAGGCGCCGCGCCGACCGATCGTCACCGTTTCCGCCACCGTGATCTGCACGTGATCGACATGCTCGCGCTTCCAGATCGGTTCGAACAGGCCGTTGGCGAAGCGCAGCATGAGGATGTTCTGCACCGTCTCCTTGCCGAGATAATGGTCGATGCGGAAGATCTGGTCTTCCTTGAGAACGGCGCGCAATTGCGCGTTCAACCTCGAGGCCGAATCGAGATCGGAGCCGAACGGCTTCTCGACGATCACGCGCGCGAAGCGGCCATCCTGTTCCTTGGTCAGGCCCGCCGCGCCGAGCGCCTGCACGGTCGACGCAAAACCTTTCGGCGGAATCGCCAGATAGAAGATGCGGTTTCCCTGCGTCCGCCGCTCGTCGTCGATGGCCGCGAGCTGGTCGCGCAGGCGGTCGAACGAGCCGGGATCGCTGGCGTCGGCGACAGCGACGGAGACGCGCGAGACGAGATCGTTGACGATCTGCGTGTCGCATTTCTCCTTGCAATACATGCCGAGGCCTTCGCGCAGGCGATCGCGCATCGCCTTCTCGCCGAATTCGCTGCGCGTGATCGCGACGATGGCGAAAGCGTCCGGCAACAGTTTTTGGACGGCGAGATTGTAGAGAGCCGGGAAAACCAGGCGGTGCGTCAGGTCGCCGTTCGCGCCGAACAGGATGAAGACGCAGGGCGGCGCGCAGCGCGGCGAGACCGTCATGCGCCTTCCTTCTTGGCTTCGCCATGACCGCCGAAGCCCTTGCGCATGGCGGACAGGATCTTGTCGGCGAAAGTCGCGTCCTGCCGCGAGCGGAAACGCGCGAACAGCGCGGCGGTCAGCACATGCGCGGGCACTGCCTGTTCGACGGCGGCGTCGACGGTCCAGCGGCCTTCGCCGGAATCCTCGACGCGGCCGGTGAACGCGGCGAGCGCCGGATCGGCGGCGAGCGCGCTTGCGGTCAGGTCGAGCAGCCAGGAGGTGACGACGCTGCCGCGCCGCCAGACTTTCGCAATGTCGGCGACGTCGAGGTCGAATTTCTCGTCGGGCGTGCGATGCTCATCGCCGGCGTGGCGCAGGATGTCGAAGCCTTCCGCATAGGCCTGCATCAGGCCGTATTCGATGCCGTTGTGGATCATCTTGACGTAATGGCCCGAGCCGACCGGGCCCGCGTGCAGGTAGCCCTGTTCAACGCGCGGGTCGCGTTTTTCACGGCCGGGGGTCGTGGGGATCGCGCCCATGCCCGGCACCAGCGCGGCAAAGACCGGATCGAGACGCTCGACGCTCGCCGTATCGCCGCCGATCATCAGGCAATAGCCGCGGTCGAGGCCCCACACGCCGCCGGACGTGCCGACGTCGAGATAGCGCACGCCTTTTTCCGCCAGCTTTTTCGCGCGCGAAATGTCGTCGCGCCAGAATGTGTTGCCGCCGTCGATGACGCAGTCGCCGGGCTGCAGATGCGCCGCCGCCTCGAAGATCGCGTCTTCGGTGATCTTGCCGGACGGCAGCATGATCCAGATCGTGCGGGGCGCGGCCAGCTTGCCGGCGAGGTCGGCGATGCCTTTCGCTGCGGTCGCGCCGTCGGCGGCGAGCGCCGCGACGGCCTTGTCGTCGCGGTCCCAGCAGACGATCTGGTGGCCGCTGCGCATCAGCCGACGGGCGATATTGCCGCCCATCCGTCCCAGTCCGACCAGACCGATCTGCATACCGCCCTCCATTCCGGCGCCGCTGGACATCAGAAGTAGGCCGCTAGAGGATCGGCGCCAAGGCCGGCTCGAGCGCGGCCGGGAGGAACGCGATGAGGCTGAAGGGCAAGACCGCCGTGATCACGGGCGGCGCGGGCAATATCGGACTGGCGACTGCGCAGCGATTCCTCGCCGAAGGCGCGCGCGTCCTGATCGTCGATCGCGGCGAAGATCGCGTGGCCGAGGGGCTGCGAACGCTGTCGAGCAACGACGCACACGGCCTTTCCGCCGACGTGACCGACAGCGCGGAGAGCGCGCGCTACGCAGCGGAAGCGAAACGTCTGTTCGGCGAAACGGACATCTTCTTCAACAATGCGGGCATCGCCGGCTCGGTCGCGCCGATCGTCGCCCATCCGGACGAAGCCTTCGACCGGACCATGGCCGTCAATGTGCGCGGCGTGTTCCTCGGCCTGAAGCACATGCTGCCGGTCATGCGCGACGGCGGCTCGATCGTCTGCACGTCTTCGGTCGCCGGCCTGCGCGGCAGCGCCGGCATGGCGGGTTACGTGGCGAGCAAGCATGCCGTGGTCGGGCTGATGCGCGTGGCGGCAATAGAAAGCGCGCCGCGAAAGATTCGGGTGAACACCATCCATCCCGGCCCGGTCGAAGGCGACATGATGAACGAACTGGAGCACGGCATGGCGCCGGCCGATCCGAAGGCCGCGCACGCTTTGATCGCACAAAGGATGCGGCTCGGCCGCTACATCGAGCGCAAGGAAATCGCCGATCTCGTGACGTTCCTCGCCAGCGACGAAAGCCGCATGATCAGCGGCGCGACGATGGTGATCGATGCGGCGATGGCGGGCTGAGCCCGACAGGGGAGATGTAACAGGATGCAGATCGGACCGCTTCACCCCTTCAACGGCCTCGACATCGCCGAACTCGTGCGCATCCGCGCGCGAACCCGACGAGACCATCCGTTCCTGATCTGGGAGCCGTTCGAAGGCCGCGGCGAGACGCTGAGCTACGGCGCTTTCCACGACCGGGTCGTGCGCCTCGCCGCCGGTATGGCGAAACGCGGCGTCAAGCCACGCGAATACGTGCTCATCCACCTCGACAATTGCCTGGAGACGCTGATCGCCTGGTATGCCTGCGCCGATCTCGGCGCCGTGCCGGTGACGACCAATGCGCGCTCGTCGCTCGACGAGCTCACCTATTTCGCCGAGCATTGCGGCGCCATCGCCGCGATCACGCAGCCGAAGTTCGCGGAAACGGTCAACAAGGCGTCGAAAAACTTCAGGTTCGTCGCCGTCACCAGCCACGACAACGGCGCGCCGCCGGCGCCGGGCCATGCGCCGGGATCGGATTCGTTCGAGGCGCTCTTCGCCGAGGCCTCGGATGCGCCGCGTCGCGCAGTCGATCCGCTGCATCCGATGGGCGTGCAATATACGTCCGGCACCACGTCGCGACCGAAAGGCGTGTTGTGGACGCACGCCAATGCGCTGTGGGGCGCGCGCGTCAACGCGGTTCACGAGGACCTGCACAAGGACGACGTGCACCTTGTCTATCTGCCGCTGTTCCACACCAACGCCCAGGCCTATTCGATCCTGGCGACGCTGTGGGCCGGATCGACCGCCGTCGTCATGCCGCGCTTTTCGGCGAGCCGGTTCTGGCAGGTGTCGTTGCGCAACCGCTGCACCTGGACGTCGCTCATTCCGTTCTGCGTCAAGGCGCTGATGGACCTCGAGCGGCCGAGCGAACACTTCTACCGCCTGTGGGGCAGCGCGATCTGCGAGCCGCCGACCGACGCGCATTTCGGCGTCAAGACGATCGGTTGGTGGGGCATGACGGAGACGATCACGCACGGCATCGTCGGCGACGTGCACGTGCCGAACACGCCGCTGTCGTGCGGCCGGCCGGCGCCGGAATACGGCATCCATATCGAGGACGACGACGGCAATGCCGTGCGGCCCGGCGAAACCGGCCATCTGCTGGTGCGTGGCGTGCGCGGCCTGTCGTTGTTTGCCGAATACATCAACAATCCGCAGGCGACCGCCGACAGCTTTGACACGCGAGGGCTGTTCCGGACGGGCGATCGCGTGACCTTGCAGGAGGACGGCTCGATCCGCTTCTCCGATCGCGACAAGGACATGCTGAAGGTCGGCGGCGAGAACGTCGCGGCGTCCGAGATCGAGCGCGTGATCCTGACGACGCCGGGCGTGCGCGAGGTGGCGGTGGTCGCCAAGCCGCATCCGATGCTCGACGAGGCGCCGGTCGCCTTCGTCATCGCCGAGGACGGTGCGGCCGGCGAGCCGGACAAGCTTGCTGCGGCAATCATGGCCGCCTGCAAGTCGACGCTGGCGGACTTCAAGACGCCGCACGAGGTGCGCGTGGTCAAGGACATGCCGCGCTCGACGCTGGAGAAGGTGGCGAAGGCGGAATTGCGGAAGCTGCTGAAGGCTTGAGGCGCGCGGCGCCTCACATCGCCGGCAGGCCGAGCGCCGCGCGGAAACGGGCCTTCAGCACCGTTCCGTCGCGCTCCGGGATCATGCGCGGCGCATCCGCCGGGTCGATGGCGACGACCACGACGCGCGGCTTGCCGGATGGTTCGGCGAGCGTCGTGGCGAGGGCGTCGACTTCGTCCATGCGCGTGACATGCGTGGCGTCGGCGATCCCCGCGCCGCGCGCGACAGCGGCGAGGTCGGTCCCGAGCGCCGTGTGCGAAAGCTGTCCGCCCGTTTCGCCGTAGCGGCCGTTGTCGAGCACGACGATGGTGAGATTGCCGGGCTGCTGGGCGCCGATGGTGGCGAAGGCGCCGAGACCCATCAGCATCTCGCCGTCGCCGGTGACGACCACGACGGACTTCTCCGGCTGCGCGAGCGCGAGGCCGAGCCCGATCATCGCGGCGCCGCCCATGGCGCCCCACAGATAGAAGTTGCGGTCACAGTCGCCGGCCGCAGCCACGTCGTAGGTCGGCGCGCCGAGACCGGTGACAACGAGACAATCGCCGCGTCGCGCCAGCAGGCGGGCGACGGCCGCGCGCCGTTCGAGCCGCCCGTTCATTGCTTGTCCTCCGCGCGAAAATCCTTGGCGCCGATCAGTCTCTGGCCGAGCAGCACGACATTGGCGCTGCCGCCCGCGAAAGCCATCGACAATGCAGCCTCGACCGTGGGCGCGACATCCTCCGGCCTGTCGGCGCGCAGGCAGCGCAGGCCCATCGCCTCGATCGTCGTCTGCGCGGCGCGGCTCATCGGGACCTGCCATGGATTGAACTCGCCCCATTCGCCGCGCATCGTCACCAGCGCGACGAAGGGCATGCGGCACTGAGCCACGAGCGAGAACATGTTGATGCAATTGCCGACGCCGCTCGATTGCATGAGCATGACACCGCGCGCGCCGCCGAGCCAGGCGCCGGCGAGCAGCGCGACGCCTTCTTCTTCCGTCGTCAATGGTATCGCGCGCATTGCAGTGTCGGCCTGTACGGCGCGGATCAGCTTCGCATGACCGCCGTCCGGGACATAGGCGACCTGCGTCACCTGATGCCGCTTGAGGCAATCGAATATGTCTGTCGGCCAGTCCGGCACTGCGCGCTCCGTCTTTGCGGTCAGCTTATCCGGCGCCTGCTCCTCGTGTCGACGCTTTCGCGCGCGATTTCCGCCGCGATGGCGGCGACCGCGGCCGCGGTTCGCGAGCCAGGCGATTCGATCCAGTTCGCATCGAAGACGAGATCGGGCAGGTCGGCCTCGCAGCGCACGACGATCAGTTCGCGGCGCTTGAGCTGGTCGGCGACGATGACCGGCGGAATGACGGCGATGCCGAGATTTTCGATCGTCATGCGGACGACGGTGGCGAGCGAGGCGGAAGCGTGCAACCGGGCCTGCGGCATGTGGGCGCGATTGAACAGCGCGGCGACGGCGCCATAGGGCTGCGTATTCCGCGAAAAGGTGACGATCGGATGCTGTGCGATTTCCTCGACCGAGACCGGGCGTCGCGGCCACCTGATCTGTGGGCTGGAGATGAAGGCGAGCGGATAGGTTGCGAGCGGCAGGCGACGAGCGTTCGACGTGCTCAACGGGCCGATGAGAAAGGCGAGATCGAGCTCCTGGGTGCGCAAGCGCTCGCGCAGGTTGGGCGATATGTCGACTTCGATTTCCAGCGCCAGATGCGGGAAGCGCTGGTTCACGGTCTTGAGAAAGCGCGTCAGCCATGTGTGGACGACGGTCTCGGCGACGCCCAAGCGCAACACGCCGCGCGCGGTGGCGACATCGCCGGCGGCCTCCAGCATTTCCGCGCGCAGGCCGAGCAGCTTCTCCGCATAGACGAGCACTTCGCGCCCGCGCGGGGTCGGCGCGACGGCGCGCGCCTGGCGCGTCAGGAGGCGCGCGCCGATCTGCCGCTCCAGCCCGGCTATGCGCTGGGAAATCGCCGGCTGGGTGGTGTTGAGCCGCGCGGCGGCGCCGCGGAACGAGCCGAGCGTCGCCACCCAGTAGAAGGTTTCCAGCTCCTTGAACTCGACCATGGTGGATAAGTCCTGCTTATCGGAGATCATATAAAAATACGATTGGACTTTATCGGCAAGCCCGCCGGAAGATTGCGTCGTCCGGTCCTGAGAGAGTGCCGCCGCATGAATTCGGTTTCGCCTGTCGCCAACGATGGTCTTTCGGCGCGCCTTGCGTGCCGCTCCGGCGCGGTGACCGGCACGACGGCCGGACTGGCGCCCGGCTATGTCCAGGGCAATCTCGTTATCCTGCCGAAGGAAGACGCCGCCGACTTCCTGCGCTTCGCCCAGGCCAATCCGAAGCCGTGCCCGATCATCGGCGTCAGCGATCCCGGCGATCCCTTCATTCCCGCGCTCGGCGAGGATCTCGACATCCGGACGGACATTCCCGGCTATCGCGTCTGGCGCGATGGCGAATGCGTGGCCGAAACCGCTGAGGTCAACGAGTTCTGGCGCGACGATCTCGTCTCGTTCGTGATCGGTTGTTCCTATTCGTTCGAGGAGGCGCTGGTGGAGGACGGGATCGAAATCCGGCACATCACCGAGAACCGGAAAGTGCCGATGTTCCGCACCTCGATCCCAACCAAGCCGGCCGGTCGTTTCCACGGGCCGCTTGTCGTGTCGATGCGGCCTCTCAAACCGACGGATGCGATCCGCGCGATCCAGATCACCTCGCGCTATCCGGCCGTCCACGGAGCGCCCGTGCATATCGGCCTGCCCGGCCAGATCGGCATCGCCGACGTGAACAAGCCGGACTACGGCGACGCCGTGACGGTGCGGGACGGCGAACTGCCCGTGTTCTGGGCCTGCGGCGTCACCCCGCAGGCGGCGCTGGCGGCCTCGAAGCTGCCGTTCGCGATCACGCACGCGCCGGGCTCGATGCTGGTGACGGATCTGAAGAACCGGAGTTATGCTGTGATCTGACGGTCGCCAGCTCGGCGCGCGCGAACAAACGGGGAGAGCGGAATGGAACTCAATCGTCGTCACATGATGGTCGGAACCGCGGCGCTGCTCGCCGGGGCGCCGCATGCCCTCGCGCAAGGCGCGGGCGAAGTGGTGATCGGCGCCGTGTTCCCGATGACGGGATCGACGGCGCAGACCGGCCTCGACGCCAAGAACGCCATGGAGACGGCGCTGGCGATCGTCAACGAGAAGACCGATCTCGACCTGCCGCTCGCGAGAACGGAAGGCCTGCCGGGCCTGGGCGGCAAGAAGCTGCGCATCGTCTACGCCGACCATCAGGGCGACCCGCAGAAGGGCAGGGCGGAAGCCGAACGCCTGATCACCCAGGAGAAAGTCGCCGCCATTCTCGGCTGCTACCACAGCGCGGTCTCCGCCACGGTCAGCCAGACGGCCGAGCGCTACAGCGTGCCGTTCATGTGCGCGGATTCGTCCTCGCCCAGCCTCAACCAGCGCGGCCTGAAGTTCTTCTTCCGCGCGTCGGCGCACGACGAGATGTTCTCGAAGGCGATGTTCGACCTGCTCGATGCGCTGCGCAAGAAGGGCCAGAAGATCGAGACGATCGCGCTGTTCCACGAGGACACGATCTTCGGCACGGATTCCGCCAACGTGCAGACCAAGCTCGCCGGCGAGCGCGGCTACAAGATCGTCTCCGACGTGAAATATCGCGCCAACTCGCCGTCGCTCACCGCCGAGGTGCAGCAACTCAAGTCCGGCGCCGCCGACGTGCTGATGCCGTCGTCCTACACGACGGACAGCATCCTGCTCGTGCGCACGATGAACGAACTCGGCTACAAGCCGAAGGCGATCGTGGCGCAGGCGGCGGGCTTCTCCGAGAAGGCGCTCTACGACGCGGTCGGCAATCTGCTGCAGGGCGTGATCACGCGCGGCTCTTTCTCGCTCGATCTCGCGCAGAAGCGACCGATGGTCGGCAAGGTCAACGACATGTTCAAGGCGCGCGCCGCCAAGGACATCAACGACAACACATCGCGCGAGCTGATGGCGACGCTGGTGCTGGCCGAAGGCATCAACCGCGCCAAGTCGACCGACGGCGAGGCGATCCGCGCCGCGCTGGCGGCCGCCGACATTCCCGGCGAGCAGACGATCATGCCGTGGAAGCGCGTGAAATTCGACGCGACCGGGCAGAACAACGATTGCGATCCGGTGCTGCTGCAATACGTGGGCGACAAGTTCGTGACCGTCTTCCCCGAGCAGGCGGCGATCGCGCAGCCCATGTGGCCGATG
>CXWK01048095.1_pt1 | contig 28344 bp, 35 predicted proteins | sample 590851 | NCBI WGS metagenome assembly CXWK01 (sample SAMEA3498364, study PRJEB10139) | wastewater metagenome | biome: wastewater treatment plant; material: activated sludge | place: Denmark | collected 2014-08-01
TACCACAAACACCATCTGGACCAAATAAACGTAATGATGACATTTTATTTATTCAATATTAATTGCAATTGTTTAAGTAATAAAATATTAAGCAAACTATAATTAATAGAATAGGGTTCATCATTTTCATCCAAATTTACAATTTCTGGATAATATTCAACAACTTCTTCTGCAATTAATCCTACAAGCGATATACCATCCTTTTCAAATCTCTTTACTTTCAAATGCTCTAATTTAGATACAATATCGTCACTTAATGGTTTTATATTTTCTTTGAATCGTTTACTAGATGTAAAAGGACCAATTTGTCCAGTACCTACATCATAAAGAAGAGATGAACCAATATTACATGGTAATAATTCAGGTACTGTAAAAAAACCATTTGGATACCCAGTTGTAAGAATAGGATTATGACCCAAAATAATTGTCGTATTATCTGTATTATCTCCACTTGCATATCCAATGACAACAGAATTATATGACATAAAACTACCACTATTTGAACCTATAACAATAGATTGTTCAGCCTGATTATAATCACCAGCATATTTACCTATTGCGATACTATTATTACCTTGATTTTGATAACCAGCTGCATTACCTATTGCAACCGAATAGTTATCTTGATTGCTATGCCCTGAAAATAACCCGATTGCAATACCATCTTGTTGGTCATAAGTAGCTGAATATGTACCTATGGCAATGCTACCAAAACTTTGATTTTGTACTCCAGCTGAATTGCCAATAGCAATTGCTTCTTCTGATTGGTCTGATAAACCAGATTGATAACCAATTGCAACAGTTTTAGTTTGTTGATTTGTAAAACCAGTTTGATAACCAATATTTACACAATTATTTGTAAATTCTGTAGATGTGTCATAACCTATACTTATAGTCGATTCTCCTAGATTTGATTCACCAGCCAAATTACCAATGGCTATAGATTTTTCTGAAGATAATAATGTCCCAGCGTATTGACCTATTGCTATTGAATATGTACCTTGATAATACGAACCAGCACCAAGACCATATTCACTACCTGAATCAAAATTATTTGAAATTGCAATTGCGCTTTCACCTTGATTTAAAAAACCCGAATAATTTCCTATAGCAATGGCATCTAAACTTTGATATTCATGCGCAGTGCCATAACCAATTGAAATGCCCGCATTACCTTGTTCATATAGACCATTGTAAAACCCGATACATATACCATCAGAATTTTGAGTATCAGAACCGCAAGAATTACCTATTGCTATGGTATAATCACCTTGATTTGTAGTTCCACAATCATATCCAATCGCAATTGAATCTATTCCTTGGTTGTAAAATTCATAAGCACCTATAGCAATACTACTATTACTATATGGTGAATAACCATGTATAATATTATCATTTAGATAAGAATTTGGGTTCAAAATGACACAATTATCTGTAAAAGATATAAAAGACGCATCCATACCAAATACTGTATTTAAATATGCATAAAAATAATCTGGGTCATATGATGTAGTATATTCAGTGGGATTTCTGAAATTGTCAATAACTTCATTGTAAGGTATATCGTTTGTGATATAGTAATAACCGCCTCCTATACTACTATTGTATGTATAATTGGTTACATCACCAGTTGCACCAGTTGGACCTGTTGAACCAGTACTACCAGTTGAGCCCATCACACTTATTCCAGTCGGTCCTTGTACGCCAATTACCCCAGTATTGCCAGTAGCGACGATTTTACCAAATCGTTTAATTTTACCATTCGAATAATAACCATCAATATCGCCACAATTATTAATGATAATATTTTCTATACCTATACCAGTAGGTCCAATACATCCAGTTGTAAATGGATTTAATATTTTTACATTTTTTATAGTATCATTGGAATAATATTGATTTATAGTACAATTGTTATTTACAGTTATATATTCGAGACTAATTCCAGTGGGACCTGTTGCCATTTATTTACTTGGCATTTTTCAATCTCTTTAAACAATTTATACAAAAAAATAATTCAATGTTAAAGAAATGTATGTTTAATAAATGTTTAGAATATCCAAATTTAATTCATTGCGTGATAAACCGAAACCTATAGCTATAGTTGAAAAACCTTTGGGTTATGTACCAGATGTTGTAGATAATCGAGATTATATTTATAATCCTACTTTAAGTATATCACCAACTCCAAAGTTTTTAATTTCCAAATTACCTCCTATATTAGACCAAGGTAAATTAGGAAGTTGTGTAAGTAATGCTGTAGCTAATTCCCTGCGTTATATTTACAGCAGGCTTAAAAAGAATAATAATAATTGGTCACGTTTATTCAATTATTACTACACTCGTGTGATAGAAAATACAGTCAATATAGATAATGGTTGTCAAATTCGTAATGCCTTTAAAGTTTGTAATAAAACTGGTTCTTGTTATGAAACAGTTTGGCCATATACTATAAGTAAATTCAAAATACAACCATCAATTACTGCTGTAAATGCTGCCAAAAAAAATATCATTACAAAATACAATAGAGTAGACCAGACTAGAAGTGCAATACAGGCGTGTTTATTTTCTTCAAATACTGTAGTCGTTGGATTTTCTTGTTTTGCCAGTCTATTTTCTACATATACAACTACTACTGGTAATATTACTTATCCAATAGCACGTGAAAGATATTTAGGTGGACATTGTGTTTTATTAGTTGGTTATGATGATACTACCGAGAAATATACATTTATGAATTCATGGGGGACTAAATGGGGTAAGAAAGGTTTTGGTACCATACCTTATAGTTATCTTGAAAATCCAAGTTTAGCCGGGGATTTTTGGACACTGACACTATAAATTTTTAAATATAACATATTATTTAAAAATTACAGTTAAAACTCTTTTCGAAACAAAATCTTTTTTTCTTCGTCTGTTAAATCATCAACTATTAAACCACTTTTAAGTGAACGTTCAATAGATTCTTTATCTAAATGTGAACGAGGAGTTTCATCATCATGACACAACTCTCCAGTTTCAAAATTTATAAAATCATACAAGTCACTGCCTTTTTGTTGATACTCTTTTTGAGTTTCTTCACTCAATTGATTAAACATTTTCATAAAAGGATTGTTTTCATTGAAGTGTGATATTTGTGACATTTATGAAATTTATCATCTTTTTAAGCTCGTTTTTGTCGAACCCATCCTTTATCTTTAACATCTACATATACATCAGAAAGATATTCTGGATAATTTGGTTTTTTAAGCGGTTTATATTCAAATACCCATACTGGTTTATTTTTATCATAAAACAATTTTAGTTGTTCTGTTTCCTTATAATGCAAAGCTTCTTCATTTATAACAGCATCAAAAACATCTACAATATCTTTAATCATTTCTAATGAATTTTTCCATATGACAATCAAACCCATTTTATGTGCAGTATTTGCAATCCATCTATTATAGTCGACACCATCTTTATAATTTGATTTAGAATCGTGAAGGTATAATTCTGTATTGTCCAATTCAAAACCATCAAAACCTTTTGATTTAATCATTTCAAATCGTTTAGTCATAACGGGTTTCAATAGTTTCCATACACTACAGTTTAACCATTTTTCACCAGGCCAACCATCGTAATTTTTACCAATAGTTTCCTTTGGAAAGTCGTCCTTGTCGGATCTCCAGTTTTCCCACGAACCAGTAGATAGATAACCAGTTACTATGTTTCCATCTTTTTTGTACTTGGCAACATCCTCGGCTTTTGCGTCAAATCCATCTAAATGAATAACTTTTTGTCCACTAGGTTTAGTCTTTTTATGACTGCTAGTATTAGACCATGCTAAATTTAAAATACGTGTAGTTTTATCCAACATTTATTTTAAATAAATGATTATAATTTTAATAGCAATTTTATTTTGCTTCATAGGTATGTATATACTTTTGAATCAACCTACTTCATCTTCAATTCCATTTCAATATATACAAGTACCACAATCGTATTCTAATCGAATCATAAATCTAGCAGGTATTTTAGCAGGTCAAAGATAATTGATTGTCAAATATATATAATGTAACTCCAGATGGTCCTACACGTTTCAATATTGTTATGATGTTGGACAACTCTTTCTGAGATTTGACTTGTTCTTCTAAAAATGGATCTAGAAAACCAGTCGTTTGTTGGTCACCTAATTCATCTGCTAACTTGTACATTTGTAAAATAGATTCATTTACCTGTAATTCCATTTCAAGTGCCCTGGTAAATACTTCCATTGGTGAATTCCACTCTGGACATTTGTCTAATGGTTTAAAATCTACTGTACCACCTCGTATATTTTGGTAGTTTATAAATTGTTGAGCGTGGTCCAATTCTTCTTTAGAGGAATTGGTGAAAAATTTAAAACACCCAGGAAGTGCAACATCTTCTTTATCAAAATAAGTAGCGGCACTAAGATAATAATAAAATGCTTGCAACTCTAATTGGATTTGTTTGTTTACAGCATTTTCAATATCTGAGGGATAATTTTGTCTACAAGTATGATTCATTTTCTATTTTTCTATTCTTCTTTTAAAATAGAAAAATTAAAAACGAATATTTACAAATTAATTTATAAAATATTTAAAATGGTAGAGAAATTAATACCTAGATTTATAAAATGTAGAAAATCATTTTCAAATGATGAATATACCATAGGAACAATGTTGATTCAATTTCAAGATACTAATTTACCAGAAATTGAAAAGAAATATTTCAATCAAATTAAAATTTATTTCAAAACTAGTATCATTTCATTGGATAATGACAAATTTATATATAGTTATGATGTCATTAAAAATAAATTACATTTACAGCAAATATATTGCAAACCAGAACAAATTGTACCCATCAAACATATTTTATCAGATTTATTTGAATTTACACCATCCCAATTGCAAAGTGAAATAGCTGATTGTAAAGATTGTATGTGCCAGCGTCATTTAACCGACGCGTGTGTTTGGATGACAATTAGGAATCCAATTATTAAAACTAGTTTTTACAATTATATAAAAGGGGATGTTGTAGATGAAGAAATAATTGTATGTGCCAGTAGTTCGCTTTTATTTATAAAAAATGATACATTTGGTTTATATCTTGATACAAAACAAGACCAAGATGGTGATATTTGTTCAGCACTTATGAAATGTGGATTATATTATGATGTTGCTGATAAAATTATACACAATAATCGACCTAAATATATAGAACAAAATTTATATGCAAATTTTATAAAGGATGAAATAAATTTTAATTCAGTTTGGTTTCACAATTATTTTCAGATTCCTATTTTAAATCAAACCATGTTTGAAAAATGCGATATAAACTTGGATACGAGTCGTATTCAATTTACATTAAATGATAAAGTATATTTATCAAGTATTTTTATACACGTTGGGGATAAATTGTAACTTTTTAAAAATGAAAAATATAAATTGAATAAATTTATATTTTTAAACATGTATTTATTATTTATATATGACAGCGATCGAGCTAAAGGTGGTCGCAACGACTTTGTAAAAACAAGTGATTCATTGAAAGAATGTATAGAATATTTCAAAAATACAAAAGATGAAAAACAAGATGGAGCAGATATTTATGACACAAAATTGGAAAGGTGGTATTCGTTTAGAAAAGAACAAATTATCAACCAGTTGCAATTTTTACCTGAAGAATCTTTTTCAGAAGAATCTTTTCAAGAAGAACAGAATATTTATAAACAATTGAATGAACTTGTACCCATGACAACAACTGGATTTCTGTTAAATGTAAATCGTATTTAAAAACTTGAAAATTAGTAACTAGCAACTAGTTTAAAAAATGGAACGAGATGAACGTATTACTTTTTTGGAGGAACCCCATATTTATTTAATTGATGGAAAAGAAGTGCCTAAATTACAATCAGTCACTCAATTTGTTCACACTTTTTTCTCTCATTTCGATGCAGATCAAGTGATTACCAATATGATGAAAAGTAGAAATTGGCCAAATTCAAAATATTTTGGAATGACTCCAACCGAAATTAAACAAACTTGGGATAAAATACGAGATGACGCAGCAGACGCAGGTACTAAAATGCATTTAGCCATTGAACAATTTTATAACCATCAGATTGACTCTGATATAGAATTAGAACAAGATAAAAAGGTAATAAATACTGATGAATATAGACATTTTGAAACATTCTTTAAAGATTATCAATATTTGAAACCGTTTAAAACGGAATGGAGAATTTTTGACGAAAAGGTAAAAATTGCTGGCTCTATTGATATGATATTTTTAGATCCAGATGATGACACTGGTAAATCTTTATATATATTTGATTGGAAGAGAAGCAAATGTATTAATACGAGTAATTTTTTTCAAAAAGCGTTACACCCTATATCACATTTGGATGATTGTAATTATATTCATTATACTTTACAATTGAACGTATATAGAAAAATTATTCAAGATAATTATGGTTATAAAGTGAATAAATTGGCTATAGTTGTGTTTCATCCAAATAATCCTTCTTATAAAATTTATGAACTAGATATACTGGACGATGTCATTGAAAATATATGGCAATACAGGATGAAACAATTAAATTGTTAACCAATTAAATTTATAAATATAATCCAACATTTATAAATTATTTACAATATCAAACCATCAACATTTTCAAAATCAATCAAAGTACGATTTGATTGTTCATCCTGGTTTGTTTTGACATAAAACTCGTAAAAACTTTCATTCATACGATAAAACCCGTTATTATTCCAATACAACATTGGTTTTTTAAACAAAAGAGTTTTATAATCCAAGGTAGTATCAGTAACAACAATCCACATTTCATCATGATAATAAAATGTCAACACATACGGTCCTAAAACTTCTAAACGGTCGACATGTGCTTCATCAAATTTAGCAAAGACAAAATCGTTATGGTTTATGATATCTTCCCAATACATGGCACAATTAGTGTGCTGGCCAACTACAAATGTGTCAGGAACTGCACCATATTCATCATTATCGTAATCTAGTAAAATCATATCTATACCATTCCACATAAATTTACCGTCATTTCTATAACCATATAACCATTCATTTAACACTCCAATGACATCACCGTATTTCCACTTGTCAGGTTTATAATATTTTTGAAGAATAGCCTTTTTCCAACCCTTTTTCCAAGCCATGCTATCACTAATGGATTCAAAACCATTAAGGAGTATATTATAGTCATCATCGTATAAAAGTATTTCATGATATCCAGCTCGATGTGGTGTAGCTTCCTTGTCCTCATATCTATCCGTACGAACTGTATCCGTTGGATTGGGTGTATAATATTTATCTTTGACACATGTTATTAAAATATTGTCACATCGTTCACGTTCTGTTATACCGCTGTCAACTAGTTCATCAATCATAGTTTGAACAGAAGTATATTCCTTTTCACTATCAACGTTGATATCAGCTTCAATCAACTTGTTTTTAAAATCGTTGATGGTTATATATTGCAATGCTTTGACTGGTTCATCCATGTTTGTAATTAAATTGTAAAATAATTACAATATTTTTATTCATTTTTTTTATATTGAATCAACACATTATTTATATTACACTCGTCTATGTCGAGCCAACTTTTAATATAATTGTATGATATTTTATTACAATTGTAAAATAATGTAGGTTTTTCAAAAAGAGTTTTTGTGTCAAGTGAAACTACAAGCCATATCACTCCATTATATTTAAATGAAAATGCATCTTGGCTTAATATTTTTAAATCAGTTACATTTTCTATATCAAATTGGGCGAAAATAATATTGTTATGTGTTATCGGTGACCAATAGGTTGCGCTACCAAATTCTTTACCAACTAAAAATGTATCTGGGATTGTGCCAAATTCAACGTCGTCATCAAAATCTATCAATTTGTCACCATCCCATATATACTTGCCTTCAGTCCCCTCATCCCTAAATTCAAAAAATTCTAAATTAATGATACAGACGATATCACCACGTTTCCACGTTTCTTTTTTATAATATTTTTCTAAAGAATCGTATGCATTGTCCCAATAACTCCAAACTAGACTTTCATTTATAATTCCCCAATCATTATCGTATAAAACTATTTCATGGTAACTTGCACCAGACACGTGTGGCGGGGGTCTCATTTTGTCTTTGATGCATGCGATTAAAATGTCGTCACAGTCTTGTCGTTTTATACCACTATCAACTAGTTTGTCAATCATAGATGAAATAGTTGTATATTCTTTTTCAGCTATGGTAGTAACTCCAGATTTAATCAATTTGTTTTTAAATTCATTGATAGTTATTCCGCGATAAGCTTTGATAGGTTCATTCATCTTATCAAATTAATATAATAAATACTCGTTTAATGTATTTCATTTTTAAATAAATGTCATGCACAGGACCGATTAAATATAGTTATATAGATAGTTGCGGAAATCTTGTTTTAGTATATGAAAATAATTCAATCAATGTCGTAGGTTATGTACTTGGCCCGACAGGTATGACTGGTGCAACTGGTTCAACAGGTTTTACTGGACCAACTGGGAATGGTATAAAATATATATATCTTGACGACTGTAGTAATATTGTAGTTGTAATGACTAATGGCACATCAGCTATCATAGGTTATTGCCCAACTGGAGCAACAGGAGTAACTGGTGCTACCGGACCTACTGGAATAACTGGTCCCGTAGTAACTGGTGCCACAGGTGAAACTGGTGTGACAGGTGCTTCCGGATATACTGGAGCAACCGGGTGGACTGGGGCAACTGGTGCTACCGGAGTGACAGGTGCTACAGGGACAACTGGATATACAGGTAGTACAGGAAGTACTGGTTACACAGGTTATACAGGTGATACAGGCACAACAGGATGGACTGGGTCAACTGGTTATACAGGCTATACTGGTACAACAGGATGGACAGGATATACAGGAAATACTGGGTGTACCGGTGCAACTGGTGCTACTGGTGAAACTGGAGATACAGGTTGTACTGGATGGACTGGAACAACTGGAGAAACTGGACCGACTGGTTCTCCTGGTTCTGCTGTCAATACAGGTTCAACTGGTTACACAGGTGCTACCGGAGATACAGGTACAACCGGATATACGGGAAGTACTGGAAATACTGGGTACACTGGCTCTACTGGAGATACAGGTACAACCGGATATACTGGGTATACTGGAAGTACTGGGTATACTGGTGCTACTGGAGATACAGGTAGTACAGGGGAAACAGGTAGTACAGGATATACAGGTGCAACAGGAGTAACTGGTAGTACTGGATGGACTGGAACAACAGGTTCGACAGGTTCGACAGGAACAACTGGGTGGAGTGGAGCTACTGGAACGACTGGTTCAACTGGGTGGACTGGTACAACAGGTTGGACTGGGGCAACTGGAGAAACAGGGGTAACTGGTAGTACAGGATGGACTGGTGAAACGGGTTCAACTGGAACAACTGGAAGCACGGGATATACAGGGGTAACTGGTAGTACAGGATGGACTGGTGAAACAGGTTCAACTGGAAGCACAGGATATACAGGATATACAGGGGTAACTGGGGCAACTGGGTGGACTGGGACAACAGGTTCAACCGGGGCAACTGGGGGAACAGGGGTAACTGGTAGTACAGGATGGACTGGTACAACGGGTTCTACTGGTTCGACTGGGGCAACTGGTACAATAGGCTCGACAGGACCAACTGGACCGACCGGTGCATATACTGGTACAGGATTTTTTGGCCCTGGGTTTCAGTTTGCTCAAACAACAACTCCAGAAAATATAACTTACAATCAAGCAATATCTCTTTTGCGTCAGCCTGGTACATATTACCCAACGTTTTTTGGTAGTGGTATTGGAACTGACGCTTCTCGTATTCCCAATTCATCAGCTGTGGTTTTAGGTAATCACAATGATTCTACTGGTCCAAATTCAGCTGAATACTCTGTTGCCATTGGATATTATTCTGGGCAACTTTCTCAAGGGAGTGGTACTATTGCAATAGGTTATCAAAGTGGGTATTCATCTCAACAAGCTATGGGTATAGCCCTCGGATATCAAAGTGGGTATTCATCTCAAGGCACAGGTGCTATTGCTATTGGATATAAATCTGGATACAATACTCAAAATAATGGTTCAATTTCTATAGGATATCAATCTGGTTATAGTGGCCAATCTACTGATACTTTTGGATTTATAAATTTGTTTGGGACTGGATTAGGTTCAACTTCATCCAGTGTATATTCATTAGGGACTGATATATACGTAGGTGGTACATTCACAACTGTAAATGGAGTTGGTGGATATGGATATTTAGCAAAATTTAATACTCTGACAAACACATGGTCAAATCCATTTGGAACAGGAATAACAGGCACTCCAGGTTTCGTCAGTGTTATATATTCTATTGGTATTGATTTGTATATTGGAGGAAATTTTGATAATGCAAATGGAATTACTTGTAATAATTTTGTTAAATTTAATACATTAACCAATACATTTTCAAATCCATTTGGTGGAGTGACCAAAGGTATTGCACCAACTGCCAGTACTATGATAGCGATTAAAAAGGTATTATATGTTGGTGGTAATTTTGACACTGTAAATGGCGTAGGTGGATATGGAAATATAGCAAAATTAGATACTACTACAAATACATGGTCAAATCCATTTGGATCAGGATTAAATAGTATTTGTGATACTTTATCATCTATAGGAACTAATTTATATGTTGGAGGTAGTTTTACTACTGTAAATGGTGTACCTGGATATGGAAGAATCGCAGTTTTTGATACAGTGGGTAGTACATGGTCAAATATATTTGGTACTGGTTTAAATAGTACTTGTTCAATTATTTATCCAATTAGAACAGAATTATTTATAGGAGGTTCATTTACAATTGTAAATAGTGTAGGCGGTTATGGTTATTTAGCCAAATTTAATACAGTAACAAGCACATGGTCAAATCCTTTTGGTAATGGACTAAGTGGTGGTTCTACTGCATGTAGAGCATTAACAGCAATCGGAACACGATTATATATAGGTGGTACATTTACAACTGCTAATAGTGTTGGTGGGTACAGTAATATTGCCGAATTTGATATTATAGAAAATACGTGGTTCAATGTATTTGGTTCTGGATTAAATGCTGAATGTACCACTCTTTGTATTTTAGAATCTAATTTATATATTGGGGGTAGTTTTACTACCGCGAATGGTGCAAGTGCAAATGAGATTATAGCATTTAGTCTTGATAATAAATATTCTGTCGCTTTTGGTTACCAATCCGCGCTGATATCACAAAAATCAACATCTATATCTCTTGGTTTATATTCTGGTCAAGAATATCAAGGAACTGGTTCTATTGCCATTGGTTATCAGTCTGGTTTATCATATCAATCAGCCAGATGCACTAGTATTGGATACCAATCTGGTTATACTGGGCAACAAACATTATCCATTGCTCTAGGTCATCAATCTGGTTATATAGAACAAGGTACAGGAAGTATTGCTCTAGGATATCAATCTGGTCAATTTAACCAAAATATAAATAGTATTTCTATTGGTTATCAATCTGGTCAAGTTTCACAAGGTACTGGTGCAATTGCTATTGGTTATCAATCTGGTGCATCAACACAAGGTAGTGGAGCAGTTGCTATAGGTAATTATGCCGGTCAATTTAATCAAGGAACAGGAAGTATAGCCATAGGATATAGAGCAGGTTTCACTGGTATTGGTAGAAATTGTATTTGTATTGGAAATGGAGCTAGTACTGGAACTTCATTACCAAATAATACCTTTGCAACTATAACTAGCATGGCAACTATTTCAGGTGGTTCAACATTAACATATAATACGTTTACAGGATTAGTGGGTGTAGCTTCTTCTTCTCAGCGTTATAAAGAGGATATACAAATATTTACGGATACGTATTCCGATAATGTACTAGCTTTAGAACCCGTAACGTTTATATATAAAGATAGTAAAATACCATCTTTTGGTTTAATTGCAGAACAAGTCTCTCAATATTATCCAGAATTAGCTCCCACTGATAAAGATAATATACCATATACCGTGAATTACGAATTACTTTCGGTATTACTCCTCGATCAAATCAAAAAACTAAGAATAGAAATTGATAATCTAAAAAAAGTTTAATTAAATAAATGTGTCATGAATGTTATACAAATGCTAGAACTAGTGGATATTTAACAAACGCTCCTTGTGGGGAACCTATCTTTGTAGAATATCCAGTATTTACACCTCAAAACGCAAGTTTCGGTTGCAAAGGTGTACCAACTCCTTGTAATCCTTGGGTTGACGATTTATTTACATATCGTAAATTCCCCTATATAAATTTAGATTATTTAGATAAATGTCCATGTGAAAACGCTGGTCCGTTAATTTAAATTAAAAGATTTGATAATTCAAACAAATATGTTTGAATTATTTATGTATGAAGAAGATAAAAATTACTTACCTACATCTTTAAATGTTAAAAATTTAACATTTGATTTGAAAAATATTTTGAATCAATTTTTATATTTTTCAAGTCAGTATTTACTTGTTCATAAAGATTCATATTTTAAAAATTATATTCCTATTATTCTAGTTACACATAACGAAAATGGTGCGATATTTGGTATGTGCGAATTGCTGTGGAATAAAGAAACAAATATATTAGAAATTTATAATGTCAGTGTTCATCCAGATGAACGTAGCAAAGGTCATTGTAACAATTTGATTAATTATATTTTGGAAACTATGCAACCCACGTTAGAATGTGATTTGTGGATTGCTGTTTCCTATATAAATCCCATGTATGATATAGTAGTTGATATCTATAAAAAACTTGGGTTTACAGATTTAATTCAAACAAATATTACGACACCATCTGGTATAGAGTATAATCGTGGTTTTATGGAATTGTTTAAATTTAAAAAATGAAAATGGTTTGGGTTGTGGTTAAAAAATTGTATAAATACTTACCAAGAGAAAACATGATGAAAATGACGAAAATGACGATTTCTACCTTGATTATTTCTACCTTGGCTCTTCGAGCTCTCGCATTTCCCATTTATGTTGATGGCGATGGTGGCGATGGTGGTGGTGATACTACATCTACATATGTAGAAACTGCCACTGACATAACTCCGCTAGATAGTGAAGCAACAACAATGGACAATGCCATTACTACTATTCCTCAATATAATTGCGGTTATTCTAACGTCGAATTTGATACATCATTAAATACATTTGCAAATAATGACACAGTATGGTTTTATGGCGACGAAACTTCAAACTGTGGCCCACCAGGTAATGGAAAACCATGTACCGGTTCAATGTATTTTACTGGAAATTACGGAGACTATTTTGGCTATATGCCTTATAGTGTTTGGTACACGTTTAAATTGAAAGAAGGAAATTGGATTGCAACACTTTATTACAATTATAATGGTGGTCAAACATCGATGGTAGATAATGTAGTATGCAATGGCAACGAGTACAAATCTACATTAACTAGATGTATGTTTAACGAGGACTTGTATTCGTACGAATTTTTCAAATACTATCAATTTAATTTCTATACAACTTGTACGTACGATTTGGACACCGATTCGATGTTTTTCAATCTGGAACAAGAATCTAGAACATGTGTCGGTAATGATGGTACTACAAATGATAATAGATTTACTCAGTCACAATTTGACAATTGGACTCCACAAGAATCATTTGTCGTATCAGATGTCGATGAATTTTGCCCCAATTGTGTACCGACAGTAACTGTGACAAATACAGCAACTGCAACCGCGACTGAAACAGAAACAGTAACATCAACACCTTGTCCTACACCAACTCCCACATGTGTATCATGTGGAGATAGTGTAGTGGTTAACGTCAATGTAAATACGAAAAGTAAAGTAGTAGAAGCTTAAATTAAATAAAAATTCATCTATATGATGATATTAATAACAGACAAATTTGTAAAAATTGTAAAAATGAATGAGATTGTATCTATAACAAATAATTTTAATTAACTATCAATCGAAATATCGAAATATCGAAATATCAACATGAATTCACACGTGAATCCGTACATGATTAACCATATTGGTTCTTTTATCGAACCAGTAATATGTAAAATGTGGCAGATGGGTGAGATATTCCCAGAATACCCCATTTCACATATAAAAACAAACACCAATCAACAAGTATTGTCCTTTAACCAAGAATATAGTTGGGCATCGACTTTTGGAAAAAAATATGTCAAAGACCCATCATTATACTTTATCCAACACGATTATTTGACAAAACCATATCATTTGAACGATTTTATTGACATGATGAATTTCAATGATGACAAGCATTATATGGATGATGATGGGTATTATGTATATTCATCGTGTGAAAATTATTCTCTGAGTTCCATTATTGACATGATGAATGTAGATACTGCTAAACATTGTACTGACGAAAATGGTGAATTCATCTTTTCAGGATGTGTAAAGTATAATATCATACAAAAACAGATATATACTAGTCTAGCAAATGGAGAATACCCTGACAATATATCATTCACTAACAAGTATTATGTGAATACAAAAACGAGTAGAAATGCTTTGGCATGCTTAGACGATGTAGAATGTATTATCAATTACTGCAACGATGGTGCTAAAAAATGGCACTATAACCCAGATACACAAATGTGTTATTATTCATTAGATTCTATTGTAGCCGAATCTAATACTAGTAGTAGTCTTGTGCTTTTAAAAAAGTAAATAAAATTGCATTTTTAAAAATAAATATTTTAAAAATGTCACATACATCACAAACTTATTTAGCCATGGCTTGGATCAAGAGTTTGTTTTCTGTACGAGATTTGAGAGTAGAAGTGTATAAATATTGAACAACAGTTAAAACCATAAAGCTCAATATCAAACGTTTATCTAAATTACGTTCACCACATTGTTGAATAGATTTAAATATGATGTAATACAATACAATAGTCATAATCAATGTTAAAAGGTTAAACCATTGTGAACTGACTAGTAAATTACTCATACTTTGCAAAGTGGCATTGTCTGATACAATATTAAATTTAATCTTGGAAGCGATTTGAATAATATTTTCTTTAACAAGTAAATCATATAATTGATGACCATTAATCAAGATTTGAAGAACCAAGAAAATGATGATGAAAACTTGTAGAGATTTTTTCAAGGTTTTGCATCTAGGAATACGAAGTACAACAAAGGCGGCTAACGCTATCCACAATAATGTTATTATGGTATAGGCTAAAACATTTATAGATATCATTTATTTAATATGTGTATATGAAAATTTTTATTTAAAGTTCAAAACGGCATAAATCGATTTCTATTTAATTGGTCAATATAGTCTGATGTTATATCTTCACGGTGTAATTGTGTATCAATCACAGCTGGACTACATTTTAAATATTTATAGCCACAAAATTTTGGTATTCTTTTAGAGATTCGCCATTCTTGTTCATCTGGTTTTTTAAAATAATGACTTTCAGATTTACCTATTAAATTTAAAGTAGGACCATAAAATGGGTCTAATACGGTATCGTCAGTTTGGTATATAATTAAACCCAAATCTATATCATTGTAATTTTTATAAATTCTAGGTTTAGCTTTATATTCATCTGTATAAAAATCAGTATCAGGACAACCAAATTCAACAAAGGGTTGAACATCTAAATTCTTTCTTTCTCCTGTTGCAAAATTTCTTAAACGAGCATCATTACAATTATCATCACCAGATGCTCGTTTTAATCCAGGCACATTTAATGCAAAACTTTTAGCATGTGAATACATATTTATTAAATGGAATTTAATGATATGATTTAATTCTATAAATAATGGATTTAAAACAGCTTGTGAATTTTCATTTTACCAACCAACTACTCAATGGTAGTGGTAATGGTAGTGGTAGTAATATTGGGACAAATTCACTAAAGTATGCTATTCTAGGATTTATGGGTATTCAAATGATTGATATATTGATGGGTAATTTGAGCAAGGTTGGAGTTTTGGTTAAAAACGCACTAGAAACTTATATGCACAATAGAATTAAAAAGGCAAATCTTCTCACATATACTTCTCATATAGAGTTTTATAGAGATTATTCAAATACCGATGAAACTCAAACGTATGTAGATGCCATTATTTATCACATTTCTCAATTAAATTCTGTTATCAAGTTACAACATCGTAAAATTTATATAGTAAATTCCATGGATGAATTTGAAATTACCAAAGATATCAAAGGTAAAGTCAAACGCATTACAGAAAAGGATAATAATATTAATGAAATTGTATTTCAAATATATTCTTACAATCTTTCTCTAAACAAATTGAGAGAATGGGCTGATAGTGTATATGAAGTATATAAAACTGAATTACAAACTGGTTTTGGAAAATACAAATTTTATTTTAATCATAAAATAGGAGGAAGTAATTTACCATTTGATTCACAACATTTAATTTTTGAGATGAATAAATTTGAAACAAACAAGAGTTTATCAAATTTATTTGGAGAACAAATTCAAACAGTGACGGAAAGAATTAAACTATTTCAAAATGATAAGGAATGGTATGAAAATAAAGGTATACCTTATACATTTGGTTTATTACTTCACGGTGTGCCTGGTTGTGGTAAAACGTCACTCATCAAAGCTATATCTAAAGATACACAAAGACATATACTTAATATCAAACTTTCTTCTTCTATTACATTGACTCAATTACGAAACTTGTTTTATTCCGATAAAATTAAAATTTTTACAGATACCAATACACCTTTACATTATATTACAATTCCTGTCGAACAAAGAATTTATGTGATGGAAGATGTAGATTGTTTAACATCCTTGTTAAATCAAAGAAGTACAAAACAAGAAGAAATTTTAAGTGAAGAAGATATCAAAGCTATAAAAATGTTGGGTAAAGAACGATGGGAACAAATGAAAAATTTAAATACAGACAAGGTTACACTAAGTGATATTTTGAATATTATAGATGGTGTGCTTGAAACACCAGGACGTATTTTAATATTAACAACCAATTACCCCGAAAAATTAGATACAGCTTTATTAAGACCAGGACGTATAGATTTGCTAGTCAATTTCACAGAGTGCAATACATTACAATTGAGACAAATGTTTGAACATTTTTACGATGGTGAGTTTGATTTCAATTATTCTTTATTGGAAAATTCTTATACCCCTGCTTATATTCAAGAAATCTTTTTACGTTATATGAAGAACCCACAAAAAGCATTTGATTTTTTATATAAAAATTTGCCGGTAAATATAGATAAAACTCTATTTAATTCACCTAGTGAACCTCAACCTCAACCACTTCCACAATATACATCACGGATTGATGAAAGACTATCTCAATCATTTACGGGTGATAATAAATTAATGTACGATATTATGAATAATGACGAATTAATAACAAATATAGAAACTGAAAATGATGATTCTGATTTATCTCAATCCATGTATGTCACATCTAAATCGTGGGGAATTCCAAAACCGAATACAGCTGATGCTGAAAATTTTTTGACCACTAAATCGTGGGGAAATCCAAAATTAAATAATACATCATATATTACATTCAAAAATGATTCTGAGATATTCATTTGAATTAAATTATAAAAATTTCAAGTAAAACTAATAGAATTTTGAAATTTTTATAATTAACAATTGCCACATCGTTTACGTTGACAATTACCCATAGTAGCTACCATGCAAGGTGATTTACCTTGTGGTACAAACTGTGATTGCCACCGGGGAAAGTTATTAGTTCCACATGGAGTCTTGACACCACAACTAGTTGCAGCATTCTTACCCATCCACCACTTTCCACCTTTAAACATGTTGACTTCCTTAAGAGCCGGGTCCCAGAAATCCTTACCCAAAGCATTCACATTGTTACACGGAGAACGGTTCAAATGGGAATCGTATTGCATGGCACAAGGAAGTTTGATTCCTTTACCACCAAATGGTGAACCTTTGCGGCCAAATGGTGAACCTTTGCGACCAAATGGTGAACCTTTACGTCCGAACGGTGACATAGCTTTGATGTGACCACCGTGACCAAATTGTGGTGATTTACCTTTACCACGTCCACAAGGTCCGCAAGGTGATTTTACAACCTTGAGTGGGTGTTGTTTCTTTTCATATTCATAGGTAACTGGAACTTGATTTTGACTAACACATTTGCTGACCTTTTCAAATACAACTGGCTTTTGATGAAGAGTGTATTTAACATGGGGTACAGATACGGTACCACCAGACGGGCAACCAGGGAACATGGTAGGAGAAGTTGGTTTACCTGGAATAACTTGGACTGGGGAAATTGGTTTTGGTAGACGAATTGGCGGACGAGTTGAAGGCCGAGTTGACGGGCTACCTGGTTTAATAACAATTGGTGGACGAACTGCCGGGCTACCTGGTCGTGGAAGAACAACAATAGGTGGACGAACAGCTGGACTACCTGGTTTGATAACCATAGGTGGACGAACAGCTGGACTACCTGGACGAACAGCTGGGCTACCTGGACGAACAATAGGTAAACGCACAGCTGGACTACCTGGTCTCGGGCTCATCGGTCTGCGAATAGGTGTTCTGCGACTAGGTGTACGTCTTCCACGAACTGGAGACGTTTTATTTAAAAGAGCTTTTGGCGTCATCATCGGTGACATAGGTTTACTTTTATTATCTGCATAAAACCACATTTATTTAAATATGAATATAAAAAAAATTTAAAAGAATTTATTTAAATAACAATTTATTTATTTTTTGAAATTCAATCAACAGTATAACTGAAAGTAGTTGGTAGTTGATTGAATATGGTTGACCATGTTTATCAAGTTTTACAATTTCAGGAAATAATTTATAAACATCTTCTGCAATCAATCCTATATGTTTTTTACCGTCGTCACTCCCTTTTTTAGTATATTCGACTGGTTCTAATTTCATTATATTTTTTGTATAATCAGGTTCAATATCTCTAATATTTTGTTTAAACCTTCGGGACGATGTTTCTGGTCCTATCTGTCCAGTAGTTTCATCGTATAATAATTGAGAACCAGAAGCTAATCCTAATAGATTTTGTATAGTATAAAAAGAATCATCCGGTTGATCTGGAATACCAGCATTATATCCCAAAGCGATTGAACGTTGACCTAAATTAATTTTACCAGCATTATAACCAATTGCAACAGAACCAGTACCTTGTTGAGAATAACCAGCGTATGAACCTAATGCAATACTATATTGCTGTTGGTCTGTATAACCAGAATAATAACCCATGGCAATGGCTTCATCACCTTGATTTATATTTCCAGAATCAGTGCCAATAGCAATGGCATCTTTACCCTGTAAATTTGTACCAGATAAATAACCAATGGAAATTCCATTTTCACCCTGTTGTAAAAAACCAGATTGAGTACCTATTGCTATGGAAGATATACCCTGGTCTATTTGACCACTATATGTTCCTATCGCTATAGCAGATGTTTTTTGTTTTTGATATCCACTATTATAACCAATAGCTATACAATTTGTTTCTTGTCCATCATAACCAGCAGCATTACCTATAGAAATACTATATGCTCCTTGAATTGTATAGCCACTATTTGAACCTATAGCAATTCCATATGCACCTTGATTATAATACCCACTTTGATAACCTATTGATATAGCATTATCTTGTTGAAATGTATTCCCCGAATAATAACCCATGGCTATTGTACCAGACGATTGGGAATTGTATCCTGCGTATGTACCAATAGCAATAGCATTATTATTTTGATTGATTGAACCACTTCCATATCCTACAGCTAATGCTCCTTCTGCTTGATTTTGATATCCACTATATGCACCTATAGCTATACCACCCTGGGAATTATATCCAGCAGCATCTCCTATGGCGATAGCTCTATCTTGTTGTGACGAATAACCTGCATATGAACCTATAGCGATACCATATTGACTTTGAGTATTATATCCTGCATGGTCGCCTATCGCTATTGCACTATAATCTTGATTTTTATGTCCAGCTTCAACTCCTATTGCTATAGTATTGTCTGCATTATTAATAGGTGTTGGGTCATAATAATTTCCCAATATAATCGCAGTTTCAGCTTGAATTCCTGTATCTATACCATAACCAAATTGTAAAGGATAAAATGTACTGGGATTTCTCAACACATTTATTGCATCATTCATTGGCATACCATCGATAAATTTACCTTGACCGAAAAAACCATCTCCAAAATATGTTGGTTCATTTAATGGACCTGTTGGTCCTGTAACACCAGATATACCAGATGGTCCTGTCGGGCCTAATAAACCCATAGGTCCTGTTGCTCCTGTATAACCAGTTGGTCCAGTAGTTGATATAATTTCACCGGCTAAAATAGTTATACCATTCGTTAGTACAAAGTATAGATTGTTATATTTATCTACATATGCATATTTAATCCCAACACCATCGGGGCCGGTATCGCATTGTAAACAATTTTGCAATGAAATAGGAAAACACCTATTATTTGTTAAAAGTATATTTAAATTACAACATGGGTCAATTATCATATTCTTAATTCCTATACCTGTAGCACCTGTTGGTCCGGTTGACATTTATTTAAATAATCAAGTGTTATTTAAATAATTTATAACACCAAGTCGACATCTAGCATAAATAATATTGTATTTATCAGTATATTAACATCTGGAAACTTGTTGTTTCTTAAATTGAGTGTTTCAAGTTGATTTAATCTAATAAATTCATTAGGAAGTGAATATAGATAATTATTTTCTAGATTTAAATTTTTTAATTTATCAAGATTACAAATACTTTCTGGTAATTTTACAATTCTATTATTTTCTAAATACAACTCTTCCAAATGTTTCATATCCCCAATTTGATTAGGAAGTATCGTTAATCGATTGTTATTTACATATAATGCACGTAAATTCGTATCGCATATACTATCAGGTAATTCAAATATATGATTATTTTCCAAATATAATGTACTCATATGTATCAAATTAGATATTGTGCAAGGTATTTGTCTTAATAAATTGTCTTCCAAATCCAATACACAAAGATTTTCAAATAAATAGATTGTATCTGGAATTTCTTTTATTTTGTTATGTCCTAAATATAAACTTTGTAAACTAGTATTTTCCTTTGCTAAAGGTGGTATTTCTTTCAACGAATTGTTCTTTAAATAGATTCGCTTCAACTTGTTCATTTCAAATAAAGTGGGTGGTAATTTGAGCAATTTATTCGTATTCATCACTAATGCATCTAGATTTTCCAATTTGTTAATATCAAGTGGTAAACTAGATATCAAATTATTCGATAAATTTAAACCTCCCAAATTTTTTAATTTGCATAACGAATTGGGTAGATATTCAATTTGATTATTACCCAAATTTAATTGGTCTAAACATTGTAAATTGTCAATACATGTTGGTATATTTTCTATACGATTTTGGGTTAATGTCAAGATTTTTAATTTGAAAATACAACATACTTGTTTGGGGAATTTAGTAAATAAATTTTCTGCTATACTCAATGATTCTAAATTTATTAACCCATCTAGTGGTGGTAAAGAATTTAATTGATTTTCATCCAAATATAACGAATTTAATTTTACCAAATTATTTATGGTGGGTGGTATCTCTTTTATTGCATTACGATTCATATCCAATAAAATCAAGTTGAATAAATCACAAATACTCTCTGTAAAAATTTCAATCCCATTGCCACATATCCTTAATATTTCCAACTTGGATAATTTTTTCAAATTTACTGGCAAAAAGTGTATCTGATTGTCTTCTAAATACAACTCTTGCAAATTTTTCAATTTACCTACACTTTCTGATAAACTATTCAACATATTCATCCCCAAATCTAATTCCTTTAACGATGATATATTGTATAAAGTATCGGGAATATTTCCAAGTTGATTATATTTTAAATTTAATCGTTCTAATTCAAGCGCATCTATATTTGATGGAAGTGTCGTAATTTGATTAAATGACAAATTCAATATTTTTAAATTTTTTAATTGAGAAATAGAATCTGGTATAATTTTAATTCTATTTTGTTCTAAATGCAATTCTTTTAAAAATTGCAACTTGTTTATATTTTTAGGTATAATTGTAATTCTATTAATTTTCAAATCAAGTATTTGTAACATAGATAAATTTAAAATAGAATCGGGTATAGTTGTAATTAAATTTCTAGTTAATAACAATACTTTCAACTGTGTATAATTGATAACAGATATATCGTTAATTTTATTGTATCTAGCGTCGAGGTATTCTAAATGAGTTAATTCTAATATAGATACTGGTATTTCATATAATAATGACCATTTACATTTTAATTTTTTTATATATTCTTTATATTCTTCTTTAAAAATGCAAGTTTCTGAATCTACACACACTTCTAAATAGAGTGGTTTTCTACTTGAAAACCAATTGTGAAATGTATCAGTGGATAATGTATCGTATTTAACCTTGATTATATGGTCTCTATAAATATATTTATTAATATGATACCAATCTTTACACACCAGAGTAGAATTAACCTTGTCTTTTAATGGTAAATAATTTAAAATTTCAATGACTAAATCCAGATTCACCATTTAATAATTTATCAATTTTAAATTATTAAATGTTTATTGTTTGTTATAGTAATTTATGATGGCAGAAACAAAAATCAAAACTATAAACACGGCTTTGAGATAAATATTAATATCATCGCACCCCAACATTTTTACGAAAAACCAAATTTTAAATATGAATCCACTTATTATTAATATCAATCCAACAATAGCAAGGATAGTCATCATTGATTTATTCTTAGTTTCATTGACTAGAAGCATAAACATCAAATACAACAAAACCAATAAAGGAATGACCAACCATACCCAGAATGCCCATCCTTCTACACATTTGGCTTTGTACATCAAATAAGCCATATAGTATAATAATATAGTTGAAATCAATTCTATGATTAATGACACGATTGTCAAAACTTTTGAACCCATTTATATTTTAAAATTTTAAAAATTTCAAAATTGTTCAACAATAGTGTTTAAGAGAATTCTGTTGACAATCTAACATCAGTCATATAATACATATTATCAACTTCATATTGTTCAGCCCATTTTTTGGCAGCTTCCTCGTCATGAGCAAACGCGACTGGTTTAAAACAATCTATATCACACATATCATGTCCTCCATTTATACAAAATAATTTACGGTTATTTGGAACTGGTAATATATTATCGCACTCCATTGTATCAGAATCAGGGTCATCATCTCTTGGATACAAGCGTGTATCTATCACAGGGACTCGTAGAACCCTAAATTGCAATGGCGAATCAAATGCACATTCACCATAAAATGTAAGTAATTTTCTAACATCAACAACACCATTTAAACATTCAGAAAGTTCTGAAATCATTTGGTCACACTTGTCATTTGGCAAATAGTGACATTGTACACTTCGAAATGTTTCACCAACTTTATCATCCATATATTCTATTAAACGTTCGGGAATATATTTGTTGGCAATTTTTGTCAATTTTTCAGCCCACTTTAAAGCATCTGATTTTTTAACAGACCATCCTAATGCAACTATCAATTCATCCCCATTTCCAGTACCACCATTCACAGAATCGAAAATATATACTATCGCAAACACATGTTTCAAATTGATTGATTCATATACATCCAATTAGGATGGCACTCTAAACATTGTCTTATACTAAAACTGGAATTTAGAAATGGATATTTATTAACCATTTCTAAAGTTGGATGAATCTTATTAGCATCATAACTAATACTATCAAACATTTGGTCGACAACTAATTCATGTTCATATTTAATACAAAATGCATAAATACTGTCTAATAACACTTCAGGTGAAGATGTATCTATCTCTGGAAATTCAGCTTTTTTTAAAAATTCCATTGTAAGTTATTTACACACTCTTGTAATCTTTGATTTTCATTTTTTTTACTTATTTGATACGTCACGTTGCCACATTTTATCTACGAGTTCAAAAATGGAATCTAAAATTTCCACTTCACTCTTAATATCTTCTACATCGTTTTGAATATCTTTTACATCGCTCGTAATATCTTTTACATCGCTCTTAATACTCAAAATGGCATCCAAAATTTCAGCATTAGTTGGTTGTTCCATTTATTTTTTTAAATGAACCAATTTTAAATTTTTTGAATTTCCACATTTAAAAAGTTTAAATACTTTTTGAATGAAACATCTTTAATGGGGCTCGAACCCATGACATTTGCGTTAAAAGCGCAACGCTCTACCAAACTGAGCTATAAAGACTGGCTCTTCAGCCAGGAATTGAACCTGGGTCTTCCTTGCGGAAAGGATATACTACCACTGTACTACCGAAGATTGTTTTTTTATTTTGCCCCCAATGGGGCTCGAACCCATGACCTTTGCGTAACTTGCTGCTTATAAGCACAACGCTCTAACCAAACTGAGCTATGGGGGCTTTTATATATAAAATATATTTTTTTAAATCATAATTTACAAGCGTCTTCAATGGGATTCGAACCCATGACCTTTGTGTTATGTTATAACACAACGCTCTTCTAACTGAGCTATGAAGACGTACTCCGACATTAGGGTTTGAACCTAAGACCTTGTGGTTAACAGCCACACGCTCTGCCAACTGAGCTATGTCGGATATACCCGTGATGGGACTCGAACCCATGACCTTTGCGTTAGAAGCGCAACACTCTACCAACTAAGCTACACGGGCTTTAGTTATTTATTTTAACTTTTTAAATTCGAATTCAATTCTTTAATTTGTTCGATAGATTTATATAAATCAGATACAAGTTCAGTTTCTTCATTATCTACATTATAATAATCTTTCAAACGTTGATTCAATCTCTCTAATTTCAAGGAAAGCATTTCCAACTCCAAACTAATATTTCGCTCTATACAGCCTAAGCACACTCTTTCACTGTCATCTGAAGTATAAGATTCAGATGAAGAATCGTATGATTCATCTGATGAATTTTCATCTTCTCGTTCTACTTCAATCGCCATATTTATAAATTTAAAATTAAAGCAAAAAATCAAATTCATTTTTACAAATGTGTAAATTCTCCTAATATAAATTTATTATACATTTCATTTCTTCCAGTATCTATACAAACTGTACAATCGTTTTGTAAATTAAAATGTTTGAAACATACCCACGATCTTGAAATTGAATCGCTATCAAAAATATACATTTCTTTAGATGATGACTGGGTTTTATAAAAATTAAAACACTCGTTCACGGTTTCAAATATATCGTTATAATGTTCATTAGGTGTATCATGTTCAAAATCATTTAAAATTATAGACCACATGTTTAAAATTGTAAAGTTAAAGAAAATTCAAGTCATTTTTAACGAATCGTTTACAACAAGTATTTTTTAATAAAACCTGTATAAGCCAAGAAAGCAAATATAGGATAAATAATAAACTTTTCATTTGACACTTTTTGGAATATAAAAAGTAAACCTATAATGATAAAGTAAATGGGTAATATATAAGTATCTATAATACGCCAATTTAATGTACTAGATATAGGTAGAGAAAATGCTTGTCGTAAATTGGGTAAAGAACTAAAACCAACTAAAATTGATAAAAAAGCTAATTGTGTTGTATCCATTTTATTTATTTATTATAATAAATAAAATGGCAGTTAAATCAGAATTTAATCAAAATTTAAAAATCATAGGTAAAACAATTTTACTTTCCTCTATCGGGTTTTCCGTCGCTTCCGTGGAAATGAGCAGTAAATTCAGTGTTCGCAATTTCGCCAAAGACCAAGAAACTTTGCAACGTGCATCTGATGCCCTTGATGCTTACAATCTTGTAGGTGGTATGTGGGCGTTAGGTGTGTGTCTGTTGATGTACGGTCAATATGGTATGAAGGGTCTTATCTCTTCCGTTATTTCCAATTTCGCCGTCTTGTTATGGATAAATCTTTCATATATCCATTCATTTAAACAAGCTGCCAATGAAGCCAATCTTAAATTCCCCAAAGTATTGTGGGGAATAATTTAAACACTTGTTAAACTAGTTAAAAATGAATTTTCAAATGTAAAGTAATTTATATTTGAAAATACTACGATGGAGATATATGCTATTCTTGCACAATCTAGTAGTGGTGATAATATAGAATTATTATATATTAGCACATCTAAAACTGCAATAGTATCCGAATATACTCATTATAAAAATTATGAATATGAATATGGAATAGAAGAATATCATCTCGTTCAAACAAAATTAAATCAAGAGTATAAAGAAGGTATTCTTAATGAACCAAAACTTCTTGATGAACTAGGAGATTTAACAACATTTGAACCAGATTCAAAAGTATATGTTGTTCAATTATTTTCATTATATAAAGGTTCATATATGAGTGAACCAGTTTTTCTAACTCTTGATAAAGAAGCTGCATTCAATCATGCAAAAAATATAAAGAATACTTTTTTACCTATTGGAGTAGTTCCAGCCATGACACTTGTTTATGCCATGCCTTTGAATTGTTACTATACATTAGGAGGTGGGCTACAAAATCAGGAAGCAGTTTTTAGATTTAAGACTGAAAATAATTAAGACCGAATTGGATATTGATATTTACACGGTGTACATGGAGCGCACGCTGTTTGTTTGCCAAATAATTTTTTATCTACAGTTGTATCTACACAGAATAAACGATGGGCACCTACACCTAGAATAAACAAACCAATAGTTACTCCAAGTGATACCCAACCTACATGTTTTTTATTCTTTTTACTTGTATTTTTATACCATATCCAGGTAATAAGTGCTGCAAGTAACAATGTCGCTACAACATCGACTATTGCTACATCTAAAATTCGGTATTTATGAATACCAGTTCCAGGAGCTCCAAATATATTTTTATATTGGCATAGATTAAACGTCATTTATTAATATAAAAATATTATCTCTCCATCTTGTTTCGCTAATTGTTTATTTAATTTCTCGTTTGAGAATTGACTGATATTACCTGAATACATTAATAACAACTGTTTACATTTTTTACAATAAGTACCTATAATCCTATCTTTACCGTGCTTTTTACACACATTTTCAATCTTTTTATTCATGTCTGTGTTTAATGCAAAACGAATATTTTGAATTTTTTAGGCATATCTTCAAGGCATTTTTTACAACAATTATTTCCCATATCATTCTTATCTAAAAATTTACATGCTGTATTTATTTTCTTTCCAAGTGTTGGGCTTTTTTTAGTTTTATAAGTTAAATGAATTTTTTTGGCAATTTTATTAACTTGTTCTTTCATTTATTAAATAAATGATATTCCTTTTTCTATTTGTACTGCTGTTTTTAATTGGACTGTATGTTTTACTATACAATGATATAGATGTATGTTATACAGATTATATATTTGCTGGTGATCCTGAATATGCTAGACGATTGAAATTGGGCAATTGGCAACAAGATGATGGTCATTTACGTGCTATAGGCACTACTAAACCATTTTATAACCCAGGTGATGATGTGTATATATCCGTTAATGGTTCAACGGATTTTATAGACATGGTTACAAAAACTATAAAAACATATGCTCAACCATTCGTCAACTTGAATTTCATATTCACTACAGATACATCCAAGGCTAATTATAAAATATCTAGCGGTACACCACCTTCCGGTTTTACAGGTTTTGTAGACGGTATTGGTTCAAAAAATGTCAATATAACATTGGGAAATCAGAGACAAATGAACATACTACATGAACTTGGTCATGCAATGGGCCTGATGCATGAAATGAAAAATAGTTCAAGAAGTGGTACAAATTCAACTGAATTTGATGTTAAAAGTATCATGGGTGTACCATCTAGTGATTTCCCAACTCAACGAACGAGTGAATATTCTGACTTGGATAAATTATGGTTGAAAAAAACATATGGCGAACCTGGTAGTGGTAAAAGTGGTAAACGCGATTGGTGATAAAACTAAAATTATCCTATTAATAAATGTTTGCAATTTTGATAAGTTTTATTATTTTACTTGTAATTTTGGGTGGATTAATGTTTTATGTATTAAATAGAAAACCGATAATATCGATACCTCCTCCAACGGATAATCCACCAACTGATAAACCACCCACTGATAAACCACCCACTGATAAACCACCCACTGATAAACCACCCACT
>CXWK01000861.1_pt1 | contig 28340 bp, 29 predicted proteins | sample 590851 | NCBI WGS metagenome assembly CXWK01 (sample SAMEA3498364, study PRJEB10139) | wastewater metagenome | biome: wastewater treatment plant; material: activated sludge | place: Denmark | collected 2014-08-01
TGGGATTTGAACCCACGACCTTCGGGTTATGAGTGCACCGACGCCCGTGGGAGCTGGTCGGCGCTCGTCGGTCTTCTCCCTGATCACGAGGCGTTTCGGCGCCCTCGAGCACCGCTGTCGTATGCGTTGGTGGGATCCCGTTGGTGCCCGTCGTGTTGTACGCCTGTTGTACGGGGCAGCTCCCTAGCAGGATGCGGAAAATCGGGTCCCGAGTGATGGCGAGGTTCGGCGCCTGCCGGTGATCGGCGTCCGCCAGGTGGATGGGACCGCCTCGCCGCCAGTGTTGGGACCACCCCGTGGGCTTCGGGGTGGTTCAGGTGGTGGCGGTGTCGAGGGCGGTGATCCGGATGATGTTGTAGACGGCTGCGGTGATCTTGAACCAGGCGTCGTTGCGTTCTCGGCCCTTGTAGCGGAGTTGTCGTCCGCCTCCGATGGTCTTCATCCAGCCGAAGGGTTCCTCGATGCGTTTGCGGATCCGCATCGACACCTGATGCCCGTCGTGGCGGGTGGTGCGCCCGTCGATCGCTGAGCTGCGGTGCTCGGACTCGTTCTGAGCGACATGGGGAGTGAACCCGAGGGCTCGAGCGTCACGCACGAAGTCTTTGGTGTCATAGGCCTTGTCGGCCGCGACGGTGCGCCGCCGCTTCGACGCCGGCAACTTGGCCAGCAAGGCCAAGGCGGTGGCTCGCTCGGCGTAGCCGTCGGCGAAGGTGAGCTCGGCACCGACGATCAACGCCGAGCGGTGCTCCATCAACAGATGCCCGGAGAAGCACAGCTCGGCGCCGGTGTTGTGGCTCTTGCGATACAGCCGCGCCTCGGGATCCGTTGTCGAAGCATGGGTGGCGTTGGAGCGCTTCTCCTTCTTGAAGTCCACCTCGACGTTGCGGCCCTCGGGCGGCTCGGAGGGTGGGCCGTCTTTGGGTTTGAAGCTCTTGTGTGACGCCCACGCCTTCAACAACGTCCCGTCGACCGAGAAGTGGTCGCTGGAGATGTAGCGGCGCAGCTTCGCTTGACGCACGACGGCGGCGAAGAACTCGTCCGCGACGGCGTGCTCGAGGAGGCGTTTGCGGTTCTTGGTGAACGTGGTCGGGTCGAACGCGAGTTGGTCGATGCGCATGTCCAAGAACCACTTGAACAACAAGTCGTAGTTCAGTCGTTCACAGAAGGCGCGCTCCGAGCGGATCGAGTACATCGCCATCAACACCGTGGCCTTCAACAACGCTTCGGGCGGCACGCTCGTTCGACCGCCCGTCGCGTACATGCCGTCGAAGACCGGGTCGAGCTCGTCGAGGATGGTGTCGACGACGACGCGGATCTTGCGGATCGGATGCTCGGCCGGGATCAGGTCCTCGGTCGAGACCGTGGTCAACATCGCCATCTGCGGATCGGGTGCTCCACGCATGAGCACAGTCTTTTCGATCCCGCACGAAAACGCGAGCACCCTCAGATGATTTTCCGCACCCTGCTAGCGACGGCACCACGCTCGTCTTTTGTGGTGGGTGCGAGTCGTGGCCGAGACGCTGGAGGAGATCCCGCTTGCGGAGTGGCCGTCCGACACGTCACGGCCGCCTTCACCTGTCGACCGGGTCAACCTCACGGCGCTGGGCGCGTGCACGTGACGGCTATCGTGGCTGTCGTGTGGCAGCTCTACCTGTGATCTGACGGACACACCCCCGCCGATGTGGTGAGCGGGTGTTCGGCGGCGCCGTGTCCTCGGTTCCGCCTGTCCGTTCGATCGCGCCCAGCAACCCGTCTCGGGGCTGGGAGAAGGAAGAGTTCTCATGTCCATCCACAGCACTGCCCGGGCGCGGTCGCGCCCGCAGTTGGTGACCTCTGGTGTCGGCGTCGAACGCGGCGGCCGCCTGGTGCTCACCGACATCTCGATCGCCGTCACGACCGGCACCCGACTCGGTGTCGTCGGAGAGAACGGACGCGGCAAATCGACGCTGCTCCACGTACTCGCCGGCCGGCTCCCACCCGACGCCGGGGAGGTCACGCGCATCGGCAGTCTCGGCATCGCCGAGCAGGAGATGACCGTCGAGCGAGGCAGGACGATCGGCGATCTCGTCGACATCGAGCTGGCCGACACCCGTGCAGCGATGCACCGTCTCGACGCGGCCACCAGCGCACTCGCGGAGAGCCGAGCAGGCGCTGACGTCGAGTACGCCGCAGCGCTCGACGACGTCACCGCGCTCGACGCCTGGGACGCCGACCGGCGCGTCGACATCGCACTGCAGGAACTCGGCGCGATCACCGACCGCAGCCGCCGGCTCACCACCATGTCGGTCGGGGAGCGCTACCGGGTCCGTCTCGCCTGCCTCCTCGGAGCGCACCACGACTTCCTGCTCCTCGACGAACCGACCAACCACCTCGACCAGCACGGGCTCGAGTTCCTCACCGACGCCCTGCGCTCCACCAAGAGCGGGGTGGTGCTCGTCAGCCACGACCGGGCATTGCTCGCCGACGTCGCCACCCACGTGCTCGACCTCGACCCCAGCATCGACGGACGCCCACGCCTCTACGGCAACGGATACGCCGGCTACCTCGAAGGACGCACACGCGAACGAGTTCGCTGGGAGCAGGCCTACGAACGCCACCAGGTCGAACAGGCCCGACTCGCAGACGACCTGTCGACCGCACAGAACCGCCTCCAAGCCGGATGGCGACCGCCCAAAGGGACCGGCAAGCACCAGCGGGCAACACGCGCGCCGAGCCTGGTGCGCGCCGTCAACCGACGCCTCGACAACCTCCACGCCCACGACGTCACGAAACCGGTGCCACCGCTGCAGTTCCGCCTGCCCGAACTTCCCACCATGCGCGGCGTCACCCTCCTGCACGCCGAACAGGTCACCGTGACGAACCGGCTCGCCACACCGGTCACCGTCGAGCTGTCGTCGGGCGACCGGCTCCTCGTCACCGGACCGAACGGCAGCGGCAAGTCAACCCTGCTCGCCGTCCTCGCCGGCCACCTCCACCCCGACCACGGCCACGCACGTCTCGCCGCCGACGCCCGAGTCGGACTCGTCGCGCAGGAGTCCCCGTCGGCCGACCGCCGAACCGCACGCGACGTCTACCGAACACGCCTCTACGAACTCCTCAACAACGGGCTGACCGAGGCCGAGACCGTGTCGCTGCGCTCCCTCGGCCTGCTCCAGTCCGCCGATCTCGCACGACCCGTCGCCGAGCTGTCCATGGGCCAGCAGCGACGCCTCGACCTCGCACTCGCACTCGCCGCCCGACCACACCTCCTGCTCCTCGACGAACCCACCAACCACCTCTCCATCGCGCTCGTCGACGAACTCACCCAAGCCCTCGACACCACCCCAGCCGCCGTCGTCATCGTCACCCACGACCGCCAACTCCGACACGACCTCCAACACTGGCCCACCATCGCACTCCCACAACACCCACGTCACCGGGAATAGATCGGGCTTCGGACCACTCAGTCACTCGCGACCTCCACACCCACACCGCGTACGTATCGGCCCAGCGTCGCCACCTCGTGCCACACGACCCCACACCGAGCGCCGTCATCGTCCGGGGAAGCCCTCGATAGTCATGTGCACACTGGTCCTGTCCGGTCTTCGGGTCGTTGCGCCAGAGAAGGTGGTGGGTGACGCCGCTGGGACTGGGGATGGTTTCGTGGTGGAACCGATCGTCGAACTCCTCGGGGGATTCCCACAGTCGGACCCCGCCGCCGAGCGTGATCGGAGCGACGACGACGTGGAGCTCGTCGACAAGCCCTGCCTCGATAAACGACCGGACGGTCGTAGGGCCGCCGCCAACGCGAACGTCGAGTCCCCCCGCGGCGACCTTCGCTCGCTCGACGGCCTCGACTGGTGAAGCGTCGAGGAAGTGGAACGTAGTGTCAGCGAGTGTGATCGATGGCCGCTCGTGGTGGGTGAGCACGAACACCGGTGTGTGGAACGGTGGAGTGTCACCCCACCAGCCCGTCCACTCGTGGTCGGTCCACCGACCGCGCTGGGGCCGAACTTGTTGCGACCCATGATCTCGGCGCCGATCCCGATGGCGAAGTCACGCTCGAAGTAGTCGTCGATGCCACGAGATCCGCCGGGCCCGGTGCGGCCCGGCCAGCTCGCCGTGTCGAATCTCCAGGCCATCAACTCGGTCGGGTCGGCGTGGCCGAAGGGCCGCTCGAGGGTTTGCTCCTCGCCGGTCCCATAGCCGTCCTGGGAGACGGTGAAACTCTGAACTCTGACCCGTTGCGCCACACGCACTCCCTGTTTTGGTCGACTGGTTGCGAACTGCAATCAGTCGGCCCGACTCTAGTTACACTGCTTTCATGGCGCAACCGGTCGATCATGAGGAGTTGACGATCCCTGACGGACGATCGGGCTGTCCGATCAACATGACCATGGAGTTGCTCGGCGACCGTTGGAGCCTCGTCGTGCTCCGCGATGTGATGTTCGGCGGGCGCACGAGGTTTCGCGAGCTCCTCGGCAACTCCCTCGAGGGCATCGCCAGCAACGTTCTGGCATCTCGCCTCGCGAAGCTCACCGACGCAGGGCTCCTGAGCCGCCACCCGGTTCCCGGTCACCGTCAGAAGGTCGACTACTTCCTCACCGAGGCCGCAATCGAACTCGTTCCCTTGATCGTTCAGCTCGGGGCCTGGGGCGCACGTTGGCTCCCCACCACACCGGAGCTGACCATCCGTGCCCAACTCCTCGCCGACGGCGGCCCCGACATCGCCGAGCGCTTCATGGACGAACTGCGGCGCATCCACATCGACCGCCAGCCGCCACCAGACGACGGGGTCCTCGCCGAACTCGACGCCGCCTACCACCACACCATGGCGCAGTCGTGACGAGCGGCCCTACGAGCTCGACCACACAGAAGGACGATGAAGCGCGCTCGTTCTGGAACGCGATATCGACACTTCCGGTCGCCGGGAGCGTCGTCGCCTTCGCGTTCTTGACCGCGATGTCCGGCTCCGGCGGCGACAGCTCTCGACACCGTCGAACTCCCGGACGTGTTCCCGCTTGCCGGCCGGCGTGCTCGCCAGCGGGGATGCGGAGCCGCTGGAGCGTCCAGGGCGGTGAGCACGCGGTTCACCCAGCGCTGACGTGTGGTGAGCCGCCAGTCGTCGACGTCCTCGCGGTCAGCACGGAAGCGCTCGGCGGCTCGACGCAACTGCTCGAGATCGACATCACCCGACACCGACACCACGCTGGTCGCCAACGCCACCGATCCCAGGCGACAGCGACCACCAAAACGGCTCCGACACCTGGCAGCGCACCCACCGCCGGATGCCAACCACCGACCAGCGATGCGACGCCGCCAACCACAGCAGCCGGGGAAATCCTCCCTGCACGACACGCACGTTGCTCACGCCGGCGCGGGCGACGTCGACGGACTCGGAGCCGAGCGAGCATCGTCGACGTGCGGGCTACCTCTCCCGCTGGGCGCGCTTGTCGCACTCGCGCTGCGCCGACCCCAGCGAAGAGATCGAGTGGGTGCTCGCTCTTGGCGCTGTCCAGATCGCCGATCGCCGCAACGGCGATGGGAGTGGTTGGATGGTGCTGGCCGATCCGGAAGGGAACCGGTTCTGCATCGTTCGGAGCGACGAAGAATGTGCGGTGACCTCGGCCTAGGTGTCGGTTCTCCGCTCGTCGCAACGGCCAGGGAGGTCAAGTCGATGCATCCAGGTCCTGTGCGACGTCGTTCACGCTGGCCGAAGGCGCCGAGTTGTCCTACCTTGCGGCTGGTGATCCTCGCCGACCTTCGGTGCTCTTGATCCACGGGTTCGCGAGCTCGGCCAACACGCTCCGCGACGTGATCGGCCCACTCGCAGAGATTGCCTACGTCATCGCTCCTGATCTGCCCGGGTAGGGTCGCTCCGACGTGTTGCCGCATGCCACGTTCGACCGTTACGCCACCGCCGTTCACGAACTGCTCGTTCATCTCGACGTCGGTGATCGCTTCGTGTACGTGCACGACTGCGGCGCGCCCGTGGCCTTGAGTATCGCCATGGGTGAACCAGAGCGCGTCACGGGATTGATCATCTAGAACGCCAACGCACATTGCAGGACCTTCCGCGGATGGAAGCCCACGTCTTCGACGCTGGCCACTTCCTTCTGGAAACCCACGCCGCACCCGCTGCAATGCTGATGGTCGACTTCGTGGAGCAGGTCACGCGGACAGCATGATTCGCGGGCACAGGCATTGCGCGATGAAGGCCCACAAGCCTCCTCGCACAGCCCAGGCCTTCGACGTCGGGGCCGAGCTCATTCGAGAGCCGCGGTGGTGGTCCACAGGCTGGTTCTTTACTTGGTGGCGGGGGCAGGATTTGAACCTGCGACCTTCGGGTTATGAGCAATATGGTCGCGAAATCCAGGACTCCTGGTAGACCGGTATTATCCCTGGCCAGGACCACTCTACGACCAGACGCTCTTATCCGCAAGTGACCGTTGTTGACCGTGGTGTTGGTACATATTTGGTACATGCGATACCTCTAGGGCGCGGCCACGGAACGTGGCCGCTACGTCGCACGGAACGAACCTGGCCGTTCGATCAAATCCGATGGTACCTGACCGCTTGGGCAACGATCGCGGCGAGCCTCCTACGACACTTCGACCGTCGAGGTGGGAGTGCCGTAGCGCGCGGGGAGTGTCGAATGCATCCGCGGCACGACGATACACCGAACACCTCAAGGCGGTGGGCGTCGACGTTCGGGTCGCTGGCTGCGGCGGGGCGCGGCACGATACTCGCCGGTTGCTCACCGCACACCCGAAACTGAACGACGGGGCCCCCGCATCTCGATTGTTCCGGTCGTCTGCGTCCGCTGCGGAATCAGCCGGTGGCTCCTCGTTGGGTACAGAGCTGGAGGGCGATGTCGACGATCATGTCTTCCTGCCCACCGACCAGGTTGCGGGCGCCGCACTCCATCAGGATGTCGCGCACGTCGACGCCGTACCGCTCAGACGCCGCCTCGGCGTGGCGGAGGAAGCTCGAGTACACCCCGGCGTAGCCCAGCGTGAGCGTCTCCCGGTCGACCCGCACGGGCCGGTCCTGGAGCGGCCGCACGATGTCGTCGGCGGCGTCCTGCAGCGCGAACAGATCACAGCGGTGCTTCCACCCGTAGAGATCGGCGACGGCGACGAACGGTTCGATCGGGCAGTTGCCGGCACCCGCCCCCTGACCGGCCAGCGACGCGTCGACGCGGGTGACGCCGTGCTCGACGGCGACGACGGAGTTCGCCACCGACAGCGACAGGTTCTCGTGGGCGTGGATGCCGATCTCCGTGTCGGCGTCGAGCACGTCGCGGTAGCGGTCGATGCGCTCGGCGACCCCGGCCAGCGTCAGGCGGCCGCCGGAGTCGGTCACGTACACGCAGTGCGCGCCGTAGGACTCCATCAGCTTCGCCTGCTTCGCCAGCTCGGCGGCGGGGGCCATGTGCGACAGCATGAGGAAGCCGGAGACGTCCATGCCGATCTCGCGCGCCGTGGCGATGTGCTGCGCCGACACGTCGGCCTCCGTGCAGTGCGTGGCGATCCGGACCGAGCGGACACCGAGGTCGTAGGCGCGGTGCAGGTCGCCGATCGTCCCCACACCGGGGAGGAGCAGCGTCGTGAGGCGCGCCTGCTGGATGACGTCGGCGGCGGCTTCGATCCATTCCCAGTCGGTGTTCGAACCCGGTCCGAAGTTCAGCGACCCGCCTGCGAGCCCGTCGCCGTGGGCGACCTCGATCCCGTCGACGCCGGCGGCGTCGAGCGCGACGACGATCCGCTTGACGTCGTCGGGGTGCAGACGGTGCCGGATGGCGTGCATGCCGTCGCGCAACGTGACGTCCTGGATGAACAGCTCGGTCATGCCGTCACCTCCTGAGTGGCCCGGGCGAGCTCGCGCTCTGCGAGCCGCTCCGCGACGCGCAGCGCCGCCGAGGTCATGATGTCGAGGTTCCCCGCGTAGGCGGGCAGGTAGTGGGCCGCCCCTTCGACCTCCAGGAACACCGACACCTGGTGCGTGGGTCGTCGCCCGCCGTCCGGTGCGAGCAGCGTGTCGATCGGCTGGTCGGCGGGGATCGCGTGGATCTGCACCTGCTGCTTGAGTCGGTACCCGGGCACGTAGCCGGCTACCGCCTCCACGACCCGCTCGACGGCGGCGCGGATCGCGTCCTGCGTCTCGCCGTCCGCGGCATCCACGAGGCAGAACACGGTGTCGCGCATGACGAGCGGCGGCTCGGCGGGGTTCAGGATGATGATCGCCTTGCCCCGTGCGGCGCCACCGACCGACTCGATCGCCTGCGACGTCGTCTCCGTGAACTCGTCGATGTTGGCGCGCGTCCCGGGACCCGCCGACCGCGACGCGATCGAGGCGACGATCTCCGCGTAGGCGACCGGTGTCACCCCGGCCACGGCGGCGACGATCGGGATCGTCGCCTGCCCGCCGCAGGTGACCATGTTCAGGTTCGGTGCGTCGAGATGATCGTCGAGGTTGACGACGGGGACGACGTACGGTCCGATGGCCGCCGGGGTGAGGTCGATCAGCCGCTTGCCGTGCCGGGCCAACTTCGCTGCGTTCGCCACGTGGGCGCTCGCCGACGTCGCGTCGAACACGATCGAGATGTCGTCGAAGTCGTCCATCGCGATCAGGCCGTCGACGCCGTCCGCCGTCGTGGCGACTCCCATCCGACGGGCGCGGGCCAGCCCGTCCGAGTCGGGATCGATCCCGACCATCGCCGCCATCTCGAGGTGCTTCGCGGTGCGCAACACCTTGATCATCAAGTCCGTGCCGATGTTGCCGGACCCGATGATCGCGACCTTGGCGCGCGTTGTCATGAGCTGCTCCCTTCGTCGTCGTCGCTGAACGTCACCGTCACGGACCCGAGCTCGCTGATGTCCGCGGTCACGACCGCGCCGGGTGTCACGGGCCGCATCGGTCCGAGCGCCCCGGACAGCACCACCTGTCCGGCACGGAGCGGATCGCCGAGCTCGTACGCCTGGCGTGCCAGCCATGCGAGCGCCACGAGTGGTCCGCCGAGGCAGGCGGCACCCGTGCCGCTCGACACCTCGACCCCGTCGACACGCATCGTCATGTGCACGTCGGCCGGCTCGAACTCGGCGAGCGTCCGGCGCTGCGTCCCGAGCACGTAGGCCCCCGCCGACGCGTTGTCGGCGACGGTGTCGCCGATCGAGATGTCCCAATCGGCCACCCGGCTGTCGCAGATCTCGATCGCGGCGACCGCGTGGTCGACCGCCGTGCGGATTCGGCTCGGGTCGAACGCACCGTCGGCCAGGTCCTCGCCCAACACGAACGCGATCTCGGCTTCGACGCGTGGGGCGATGAAGCGCGTCACGGGCACCGAGCCGCGCTCGGCCACGGCCATGTCGTCGAAGAGCACGCCGAAGTCGGGCTGGTCGACGCCGAGCTGGGCTTGCACGGCGGCCGAGGTGAGACCGATCTTGCGGCCGGTGATCACGCCGCCGGCGGCCTGGCGCTCGGCGGTCAACCACGCCTGCACGGCGTAGGCAGCCCGGACATCGTTCGACCCGATCAGGTCGCGGACCGGGTCGCAGGCCACCCGGGTCCGTGCCGCGTGACCGAGCCTCGCTGCGGCACGATCGATCGACCACGACGTCACGACGGTCATCGCACGTCGCCTCCGAGCAGGCCGGTGCACTCGGCGAGGAAGCGGTCGTTCTCGGCGGGGGTCCCGATGGTGACCCGCACGCCGAACCGCTCGATCGGCCGGACCAGCACACCGGCCCGCTCGAGCTCGTCGACGAAGGTGTCGGGGACGTCGTCTCCCGGGAGGAACACGAAGTTGGCGGCACTGTCTGGCACCGCGACCCCGAGCTCGCGCAGCCGGGCGGTCACCCGCTCACGTTCGGAGCAGACGGTGCGCACCCGCGCGTCGAGCTCGCTGGTGGCCGCCAGCGACGCCGCCGCCGCCGCGCTGGAGAGGCCGCTCACCGTGAACGGCGGCGCGGTCAGGCCGAGCGCCGCGACGACGGCTGGATCGGCGAGCGCGTAGCCCACCCGGAGCGCGGCGAGCCCGTAGGCCTTCGAGAACGTGCGGAGCACGACCACGTTCGGGTGATCGCGCCACCATCGGCGCTGCTCGGAGGGCCGGGCGAACTCGATGTACGCCTCGTCGAGCAGCACGAGCGCGCGGTCACCGACGGCGTCGATCAGCCGCCCGAGCGACGCGGGGTCGATCATCGTGCCCGTCGGGTTGTGCGGGTTGGTGACGACGACCAGCTTCGTGCGGTCGTCGACCGCCGCGATCAGCGCGTCGACGTCGCTGCGCCAGTCGCGCAGTGGCACCTCGACGAGCGGGGCGCTGGCGAGGCCGGCCGCGATCGGGTAGGCCTCGAAGTTCGGCACGTGGGCGACGACGCGATCGCCGGGAGCGACGAAGGCAGCCATCAGCTGCCAGAGCAGCCCCGACGACCCGGCGCCGACGGCCACCTCGGTGACGTCGACACCGAGCGTGCTCGCCAGGATCGCCTGGAGATCCTCGGCCCGTGGCAGCGGGTAGCGATTGATGTCGCCGATCGCCTCGGTCAGGGCCCGCTCGACCGACGGCATCGGACCGAACGCCAGCTCGTTCGAGGAGAGCTTGACGGCGGTGCCGCTCCCGTCGACCGGCGCGGATCTCCCGGCGACGTAGCGGCGAACGCTACGGAGCGCCGCGACCGGGTCGACCCGCTGGACCGTGCTCATGATGTGGGCTGGCCCTCGTACCGCTCGAAGGTCGGCGGCTCGACGCACGACGCGGCGGCGAGCTGGCTGAAGGCGCGCACGTTCGCCTCCTCGGTGTGGGCGTGGTGGGCGGCGGCGTCGGTCCACACCTCGATCAGGCACAGCCGGTTGGGTCGCTCGACGCTCCAGCTGAGGCCGTAGTGGATGTTGCCGGGCTCGGTCAGCGACTTCGCCTCGAGTGCGACGGCCGCCTCGGCGACCTCGTCGCGACGCGCGGGCTCGATGTCGGCCCAACCGTGGATGATGATCATGGTCGTCTCCTCGCTGTTCGGCCCGTGTGGGCGGTGATGGGAAGGTATCGGCAGACCTTCATGTCTGTCGATGGATTCGACAACATGCCTTCCAACTCGTTCCAAATCATCGCGACTCGGGTACGCTTCGGTGGGAGCTCATCACTTTGACGATCGATTCGAAAGACGAGAGGACCCGCCGATGGAGATGGACGACACCAACTGGGCGATCCTGACCGCGCTCCAGTCCGACGCCCGGTTGTCGTACAGCGAGCTCGGTCGCCGGGTGCACCTCTCGCCGCCCGCGGTGGCCGACCGCGTCCGACGCCTGGAGGAAGCGGGCGTGATCACCGGGTACCGCGCCGTCGTCGACGCCACCGCGCTCGGGTGGACGGTGCACGCGATCGTCCGGATGTCGTGCCACGGGCCGCGATGCGTGCTGCGCGACCCCGACGTCCCGAACTGGCCGGAGATCATGTCCGTCGACCGTGTCACCGGCGACACGTGCTCCGTGCTGCGGCTGCGCGCCCGCTCGATCGAGCACTTCGAGCGCGTCATCGACGCGCTCGCCGAGTTCGGTCGGCCGTCGAGCTCGATGGTGCTGTCCACCCCGCTGCGGTGGAAGCCCGTCGAGCGCTTCACGAACGACTCGAACCCGGCCACCCAGGCGTGACGCGTCGGGTCACCGCGCATCGAATCACCCGGCATCGAATCACCCGGCATCGGATCACCTGGGGTCGGCGTCGCGGTCGACGCGCTCGAGCCGCATGTGCAGCGCTTCGGGAGGATCGGGACACGCCACGAGCGGTCGATCGTCCAGCCACGCATCGCCGCCACCACCGACGCGGCCGCTGATGAGCGGCAGCACGGACGCGATCGCGAAGTAGCAGAAGCCTTCGGGGGCGTGCACGACGAGCCCGTCCTCGTCGACCTCGAACGAGTCGCCGATCTGCAAGCCGCACGCCGAGTAGTTCATCGATTCCACCGTGCAGCGGATCACGGAGCGGCTCACCGGTCCGGCTCCGCGACGATCCGCATGACGACGTTCTCGCGCGCGTCGGGACAACAGATGTACGGCTTGCGGATCAGCCAGTCGTCCGCCGGGAGGTCGACCTGACGGAGCGGGAGCACGGGGATCACGGCCGCGATCGCGTACGGGCAGAAGGGCCCGTTCGGTGTCCGCAGCCGGCTGCCGTCGATCTCGAACCAATCACCGACGGCGATCCCGCACGCGGGCTGGTCGGCACGCTCGACGACGACCCGCAGCCGCCGGGCACCCGGCTCGATGGCGGGGCGGGGCGCGGCGCTCATCGGGGGCTCCAGCGGCGCAGCGATCGGAACCCGCCGTCGGCCGGGTCGTCGGCGACCGTGAACCCCCGTGCCGGCTCGTCGATCACGGCCTGGGCGTGGAGCGCGAACAGCATCGGCCGTGCGCCGGCGTGGGCGAGGGCCGCGTAGCCGTCGCGCAACACCCGCTGCAACGGGTGGTCGTCCATGATGTAGCGCGATCCGGCCAGTTCGGTGCACACGGGGAGGACTCGCCGGAGCGCCTCGGCCGCCATCGCGTTGGCGGCGGTCATCCGAGCCGTCTCGGCCGGCGACATCACCGCGCCCTCGGTGAAGAGGATCTCGTCGGTCATGCGGGCGATCTCGCGCACGCCGGAGTACGCGAAGTCGACCTCGGCCATCGCGTGTCCCAGGGCTTGCAGGGTGGCGCTGTCCGGCCCGCGCGCGCTGCCCTTGCCGCGCACGGCCTCCCCCGCGAGGTTGACCGCGTGGCGAGCGACGCCGAGCGCCACGCCGGTGAGTGCGTAGTGGCAGGCGGTGACCGTCTTGTTGAGCGGGTCGGCGGTGGGGTCGAACGGGGCCTCGCGATCGAACGTGTGGGCGGCCGGGACGAACACCGGCTCGGTGATCCGGTACGACGTGCTGCCCGAACCCCGCACGCCGAGCGTCTGCCAGTTGTCGAGCCGCTCGATCGCGTCGGGTGGCAGCCACGCCCCGATGAGCATCTGCTGGCCGTTCGAACCGGGAACCGGTTCACCGTCCGCGTCGACGACCAGGCACCCGCCGACGACGTGATCGGCGGTGTAGCTCCCGCTGCCCCAGTCCCAGTGGCCCGAGACCATGAACCCACCGTCGACCTGGGTGGCCTGACCCCGGGGATGTAACGAGCCACTCGTCGGGCGGTCGGTCGTCGGGTAGAGATCGGCGAACGTCTCCGGCGCGAGCCGACCGGCGTAGAAGCCGCCGGCGTTGAGCACGCCGACGTTCCACCCGGCGGAGGCGTCGACGGCGGCGATCTCGGCCACCACCTGCACCTGCTGCTCGAGCGTCATCTCGAGTCCGCCCCGGGAGGCCGGGAAGCCCATCTCGAACACGCCGGCGCGACGCATCGCGGCAGCGGCCGCGTCGGTCAGCTTGGCATCACGTTCGATCGCGTCCGCCTCGTCGGCGATCAGCGCGGCCAGCGCGTGCGCGTTGTACATGACCGCATCGGCGCTCGTCGGGTCCTTCAGGTCGACGGACGCGAAGGCGGTCGCGACGCTGGGTTCGGGACCGACGTCGGGACTGCGGTCGGACGTGGCGTCGGGGCTGCTGTCGGCGGTGGTCATGTGATGCTCCAATGACGATGGTGCGAGAGGTTCGTGCGGTCCGGTCAGTCGATCGGCTCGCCGCCGGTGATCCAGATCGTCTGGCCGGTCACCGCCCGACCCTCGGGGCGGACGAGCGAGGCGACGGCGTGCGCGACGTCGTCGGGAGTCGGGAACGCACCGAGGGCGAGCCGGCGCTCCAAGTCCGCGGTGAGTGCCTGCTGTTCGGGTGTCAGCTGCGTCGGCCGGTCGGGATCGACGACTCGTCCGGGCGCCACGATGTTCGCCGTCACCCCGTGCCGGCCCTCCTCGAGCGCCACGTACCGGGTCAGGGTCGTCGCCGCCGCCTTGGCCGCCCCGTACGCGGCGAAGCCCGGCGCCGGTCGGCGCATCAGCGCTCCGGCGACCAGCACGATCCGGCCCTCGCCGTTGGCGCGCATCGACGGGAGTACGTCGCGGCACAGCGCGGCGTGCGCGAGGACGCCGGACAGCTGGGCCTCGAACTCGGCCAGGTCGAGCTCGCCCACCGGTGCGATGGCGCCCAGGGGAGGGTGGGCGGCGTTGACGAGCACGTCGACGCGCCCGAAGTGCTCGAGCGCGGCGCGGACGGGAGCGGACGGCCCGTCGGCCGCGGCGAGCTCGCCGGACACGGCGAGGTGGTCACCGGCCAGCTCGTCGACGACGCGCGCCGCGGCGGAGGCGTTGCTGTGGGCGTGCACGGCGATCGCGAGACCGTCGGACGCCAGTGCCCGACAGATCGCCGGGCCGAGCTTGCCGGTCGCGCCGGCGACGAACGCCGTCCGTCGCGCCATCAGTGCAGCACCGCCGCGAGGAAGGCGCGCGTCCGCTCGTGCTGGGGGTTCCCGAGCACCTCGGCCGGGGTGCCGTCCTCGATGATCCGGCCGGCGTCCATGAAGATCACGCGATCGGCCACCTCGCGGGCGAAGCCCATCTCGTGGGTGACGACGATCAGGGTGATCCCGCCGGTCCGGGCGAGGTCCTTCATGACGTCGAGCACCTCTCCGACGAGCTCGGGGTCGAGCGCGCTCGTCGGCTCGTCGAACAGGATGAGCGGCGGGCGCATCGCCATCGCGCGGGCGATCGCCACGCGTTGCTGCTGACCGCCCGACAGCTGCGACGGGTAGGCGTCGAACTTGTCGCCCAAGCCGACCCGCTGGAGCAGTTCGCACGCGTACGGCTCGATCACCGAGCGCTTCACGCCCTTGGCCTTGATCGGGCCGAGGGTGACGTTCTCGAGCGCCGTCATGTGTGGGAACAGGTTGAAGTGCTGGAACACCATCCCGATCCCGAGTCGTTGCTCCGCCGCCCGGCGGTGGTGGAGCTCGTGCAGTCGGCCGTCCGGTCGCAGGCGGTACCCGATCAGATTGCCGTCCACCCGCACCTGCCCGGCCGAGATGACCTCCAGGTGGTTGATGCATCGCAGCATCGTGCTCTTGCCCGAGCCCGACGGGCCGATCACGCACAGGGTCTCGCCGCGCTGGACGGTGAGGTCCACGTCGTACAGCACCTGGTGGTGACCGAAGTGCTTGCTGACGCCGACCAGCTCGACCATCGGCTCCTGTGCCACGTCGTCCCCTCTCATCGCTCCGCCACCTTCCGCTCGACGAAGTACTGGCCGATCGAGAGCACGACGATCACGAGGAGGTACCAGATCGTGGCGACGAGCAGCATCTCGATCGTGCGGAAGTTCCGCCCGGAGATGCCGAGCGCCACGGTGAGCAGGTCGCCACCGGCGATCACCGACACGATCGCCGAGGCCTTGAGCATCGATATCAGCTCGTTCCCGAGCGGCGGCACGATCACCCGGAGCGCCTGCGGGAGCACGATGTGCCGGAGCGTCTTGCCCGACGTGAGTCCGATCGCTTTGGCGGCCTCGTGCTGGCCGCGCCCGACGGCGAGCAGTCCGCCGCGCACGATCTCGGACATGTAGCCGGACCCGGCGAGCGACAGGCCGAGCACGGAGGCGCGGAACGGGTTCATGACCTCGCGGACGGGCCGCGACCAGAACGTGATGTCGGTGAACGGGATCGCAATCGTGAAGTTCTTGAAGAACAGCCCGAGGTTGCCGATCAGGATGAGCAGGACGATCAACGGGATGCCACGGAAGAAGAACGCGTAGGCGGCGGCCGTGCCGGACACGATCTTGCTCGGCGAGAGCCGCATCACCGCGATGGCGACGGCGAGCGCAGTGCCGAAGATCGTCCCGAGCACCGTCATCTCCAGGGTCTTGCGCAGACCGCGGAGGATGTTGTCGTCGAACAGGTAGTCCCCGACGACGGACCACTCGATGTTCGGGTTGGTCGCCAGGCTGTTGGCGATGACCACGACGACGATCGCCACGACGGCTGCGAACGCGCCGCGGCCCCAGTGGCGCAACGGCACCACGTCGGCGCGCACGGGCGGTCGGTTCGTCCGCAGCTTGGTACTCATGGACATGTCGAGCTCTCCTCGGTTCGATCGTCGGCCCCGTCGACGGGGGGTGCGACGCGATGGTGACCGCCGGCGACGCTGGCGGCGGTCACCATCGTCGACATCAGCCCTCGGCCACCTCGCCGGCGGGCGTCCCGGTGATCGGGTTGATCACGACTTCCTCGGCGGTCACGGAGGCGGCACCGATGCCCCACTCCTCCATGATCGCGGCGTAGGTGCCGTCCTCGATGACCGTCAGGAGTGCCTCGACCAGGGCCAGGGAGACCTCCGGCTGATCCTTGCCGACCGCGATTCCGGTGTACTGGGCCTGGTACTCCGACTCGGGCACCTCGGCGGTCGCGAAGCTGGCGACGCCCGAGGCGGCCGCCTCGTCGATGCTGGTCGTGCTGTCCAACCAGCCGTCGATCGTGCCGGCCTGGATGGCGCTGATCGCGGCCGTGGCACCCTGGTACTCGGCCGGGACGATGGCGTCCTCACCGTTGGGTTCGCAGGCCTCGGCGTTGATCTTCTCGAGCAGCTCGGTCTGGACGGAGCCGACCGGGACGCCGATCGTGAGCCCGCACGCGTCGGCCAGCTGGCCGATCCCTTCCGGGTTGCCGTCGGGCAGGAGTAGCGACATCGTCGTCTTGTAGAACGGGATCAGGTCGACGATGCTCAGCTCACGCTCTTCGGTGACCGAGACCTGGCCGAACAGCGCGTCGACGACGCCCGACTGCACGCCGGGGAGCTGAGCGGGCCATTGCATGTTCTGCCACTCGACCTCGACGCCGAGGATCGGCGCCATCGCAGCCGCCAGGTCCGGGGCGACGCCGACCGGGACGTTGGTGTCGTTCGGATCGACCGCGATCGTCGGCGGGGTCTCCCACAGCGCTCCGAAGCTGAGCGAGTCGCGGTCGGCGAGCAGGCCCTCGGCGGGAGCGTCCGCCGGCTCATCGGCCGGGGCGTCGGCGGGCTCGTCGGCCGGGGCGTCCGCCGGCTCCTCGGCGGGCTCCTCGGTGGGAGCGTCAGCCGGCTCGTCGGCGTCGTCGTCGTCGCCGCCGCAGGCGCTCACGAGGAGCGCGGCGGTGACGGCGAGCGCCAACGCGCCGCGGGTCGTGTGGTTGGTACGTGGTCTCATCGTGGTTCCTTTGTGGGTGATCGGGTGTGGTCGGGGTTGAACGGGTCTCGATGGGTCAGGATGCGCGGCAGGCCCCGTGGGGCTCGGGCGGCTCGGCTCAGTGCCAGGCCACCTCGCAGCCCTCGCCGCGGAGGGCTGCCTCGATCAGGTTCCGCTCGTCCGCGGACGGGAACGTCCCGATCCGGAGGACCGCCGCGGCGTACTCGTGACCGTAGCGAGCCCCGAAGTCGGCCAGGTCATCGGCTCGGAGCGCGTCCTCACCGACGCGCGGCCCGAGGCGCGCGAGCCGACGTTCGGGTGACAGCCCCGCCGTGGTCAGCAGGGTCGCGGCATCGCGTTCGGCGTCCCCGTCGCCGCGCTCGACGATCACACCCAGGCGGTGGCCACCGTCGGCGACCTGCTGGGACAGCGTCGCCGCGAGGCGATCACGGAGTTGGTCGGCCAGGATCGTCACGACGCGTCGATCGGCTCCAGGTCGCGCGTCCCGGCCTCGACATCGAGGATCGGAGGGGCCTGCACCGACAGGAACCGCAGGCTCGACTCGCCGGTGCGCACGGCGTGGAACACGCCCTTGCCGATGCGGAGCCGGTCGCCGGCCTTCACGGCCACCGCTTCGTACTCCTCACCGAGCAGCACCTCGCCCGCACCGTCGAGGAAGTAGAGCACGGTCTCGGCCAGGTTGTGCCGGTGCATCGACGACTCCTGACCGGGCAGCACGTCGACGAGATCGGCGGCGACCTCCGACGCGAGCGGGGTGTCACGCGTCACCTGCATGACATGGAAGACGTCGTGCAACTCGACCTCCAGGTCTGCGTCGAGAATCTCCGGGTTGATCACGTCACTGCACCTTTCCGAGTGGCTGGTCTGTACTGGTGGTCTGTACTTGTGGTCTGTACTGGTGGTCAGGTCGCGAAGGCACGGCGCGCCTCGGGGAAGACCTTGCTCCCGAACACGCGCAACGCCTCGTTGAGGTCGGGGCCCATCGGTGGCCCGAACGAGATGTGCTCGACGCCGTGGTCGACGAGCGTGGCGATCTGGTCGAGCACGTCGTCGGGGCCGCCCCAGACGCCGAGCGTCATCATGCCGGCCGTGACGGCCCGCGCTCCGGCGTCGAGGCCCTCGTCGAGCACGACTCGCTGCACCATCTGGAACTCGGCCGGATCGAGCCCCTCCTCGACGAGCGCGTCGGGCGACAGCGAGCCGCTGTACTGGGCGATGTGCCGGGCGAGCTGGAGGCGGGCGAGCTCGCGATCGTCGTCGATCGAGCACCAGATGCACGCTGCGAGGTCGAAGCCGTCGAGCGAGCGCCCGTGCGCCTCGGCGCCGCCCTGGATGAGGGTGCGCGCCCGCGCGAAGCGACTCGGCGGGAGGCACAACGGCAGCGCGCCGTCCGCGAGGCGACCGGCCAGCGCCAGCATCTTGGGGCCCATCGCGCCGATGTAGATCGGCGGTGGGACGTCGGGCCGGTGCTCGAGGACCGCGCCGGAGGTCCACCCGTCGGCGGCGAGCGGCTCGTCAGCGGGAGAACCGCCGTTCAGGAGCGCCCGGATCGCGGCGACGCCCTCGCGGGTGCGCTGGACGGGCGACGGGGGCACGACGCCGGCGTGGCCGAAGAACACGTCGGAGCCGGCACCCACGCCGAGCAGGAAGCGGCCGTCGGAGAGCGCCTGCATCTCCGAGGCGATCGCCGCGATCTGGCCGGGATGCAGGGTGACCGGGTCGACGACGCCGACCCCGAGGTGGATCCGCGACGTCGCCGTCGCGGCCGCCGCCAAGCCGATCAAGCCCGAGCGACCGAGAAAGTCGTTGCCGGTCCAGATCTGGTCGAACCCGGCTTCCTCCGCGGCGACGGCGCGTGCCATCGCGGCGCGGGGGCCGCCGCTCATCCCGGCTCGAACGCTGAATCGCATGGGCAGATTGTCGCGGAGGTTCACGAATCGGTACAGAGGGAAACGAAGGAGTGACGAGGACGTGAACTACGAATCGAAGGCTGATGACCGGGAGGTCGCCCTGACTCCGCTGGGATCATGCCCCGGAAACACCCTGGAAACAAAGTCGCACCCGCCTCAGCCACCATCGGACCGGACGAACTCGCCGACCAGGTGTGCGAACTCGTGCGCGGTGTGCTCGAGGGGGACACGGCCGTCGGCGATCGACGCGACCGACGTCGGCCGGAGATGTTCGACCAGGGCCGCGGTGTGTCGGCTCGCGAACGGGTCGTGAGCGTGCTCGACGACCAGGACCGGGCAGCGGACCGCCGGGCACCGCGCCTCCATCTCGTACCGGCCGACCGCCAGATGTCCTTCCGCGCTGTCGGCGGCTCGCAGTGCGTCGGCGAGGTACCGATCGAGCAGCTCGTGCCCGTCCGGGTAGTGCGGACGGCGCTGGTTCCACAACGCGAGCAGATGGTCACCGTTGGGGTGGTGCGTCGCCAGATCGACCGGTGGCGGCTCGGCGGCCCGGGCACGTCGCGCCGCGGCGTCGATCCACGGTGTCGACGACAGCACCAGCGACGCGACGCGGGCGGGAGCGCGCGCCGCCAGCTCGAGCGCGACCACTCCGCCGGTGTGGTGTCCGCAAGCGTGGAACCGATCGAGTCCCAGCGCATCGGCGACGGTGAGCGCCGCGTCGGCGTACCCCTCGATCGTCGGCCCACCCGGGATGGGATCGGACGCTCCCATCCCGGGAAGGTCGTAGGCGATGACGCGCAGTTGCGGCGCGAGCAGCCCGATGACCTCACGGAACTCGTCCCACGAGCGCGGGGTCTGGTGGATCAGGAGCAACGGCGTCCCGACGCCCGCCTCGGCCACGTGGATCTGGCCGTACGGCGCGTCGACGTAGCGACGCGCGAGACGCCGGGGTGTCACAGGTTGGCCTCGATGAAGTCGATGCTGAGGGGGTTGAACCAGTCGGCTTGTTCGTGTTGGGGCCAGTGCCCGCACTTGCCGACGAGCTCGAGCCGCGAGCCGGGGATCGCTTCGTGCATCGCGGTCGCTTCGGGGATCTCACCGAAGGGGTTCTCGTTGCCCCACACGACCATCGTCGGCACGCTGATCTTCGCGAGCCGTTCGGGTCGCATCAGGTTCCGTTGCCGGATCTCCATCTCCTGCAAGCACAACAAGTTGTGCAGGTTCGCGACGAAGTCCGGATGGTGATAGATCGCGTGACGGATCTCGACCAGCTCCTCGCTGACGTCTTTGTCACCGTCGTACATCAACAGATGCAGCCGCTTGCGGGTCAGATCGATGTCGTCCTCGGTGACCGCCTTGGTCGTCGACGACTTGATCCGTTCCATGATCTGCGGGTTCGCCTTCGTCCCCCCGGCCGCCACCAACTGCAAGCTCGCCACCCGCTCCGGTTGCTCGCTCGCCAACCAGCCCGCCACCCAACCACCGAGCGACTCCCCGACGAAGTGAGCAGCCTCGATCCCCTGGGCGTCGAGATAGGCCACGAGATGCTCGACGTAACGCGGGATCTCGTACGGGTAGTCCGGCTTGGCCGTGTACCCGTGCCCGAGCATGTCGATCGCATGACACCGAAACCCCGCCTCGACGTGGGGCACGATGTTGCGACTGAACGCCTCCAGATGCCCGCTCGTGCCGTGCAAGAACACCACCGGCGGCCCACCGACGGGACCCGCCGTCAACGCCCGCGTCGCGACACCGCCTGCGTCGACGAACTCGACACAGAACGACACGCCGGTCAGATCGGTCCAGATGCTCATGAAGATTCCTCCAGGGGATGGTGTGACGGATCGGAATGGGGTAACGGATCGGAATGGTGCGACGGGTCGGGTTCGATCACCGCGACGGCCATGCCGGTCAACCACTCCGGCATCGGCGAATAGCACACCGTCTCACCGCCGCGGTGACCGAGCGCGGCCGCCATCACGAGCCAAGCACGCACCTCGTTGGCCCCGTTGCCCGCGGCCGCGACGAGCGACTCGTCCGTGTACCGCGACGCGAGCTCACCGAGCCGGCCCCGTTCGACCAGCTGCAACACCTCCCGGTCGAAGCCCTCGTTGAGGCGCGGCGTCGCACCCGTCACGATCGGACGCCGGCGCGGCTCGAACTCCTCCCACCGGCCCCGACCCTCACGGAAGCTGCGCGCCAAGAACTCCTCGTCGTCACCGTCAGGGGCCCGCCAATCCGGGAACGGGATCGCATGCGACAGCCCACCCGTGCCGACCACCGCCACGCGCCGATCTCCGGGCAACTCCTCCACCGTCCGCGCCAACGCCTCACCCAACGCGAGACACCGCGCCAACGTCGGCAACGGCGGCCCGAACACGTTCACGACCACCGGAACGACCGGCAGGCCCACGGGCACCAGATACTGGATCGCATGCGAGATCCCGTGATCGACCTGCAGATCCGTCGAGAACGCCACATCGAAATCCCGGGCGAGCAACCCCTGACAGATCCCGAGCGCGGCCGACGGATCGGTCAGCTGCGGCCCCGACGGCGTCCCGTGCTCACCCGCCGCCACCACACGATCAACACCGATCGTGAACGCCGGCATCAAATCCAACCAGAAACCACGAAAGTGATTCGAGCCCACGATCACCACGAGATCGGGCCGGGTGGCCCGGATGCGTTCCCGCACCGACCCGAGTGCGTCACGGTAGGCGTGCGCGCGCGGCAGGTGATCGACCTCGTCCCACTTCGTGTTCATCAGCGTGGTGTGCGAAGCGGCGGCACCGATGACGATCGAGCTCATGCGTCACCGTCCCCGGCCACGCCGAGACGGTCGACCGCCACCCGGATGAGGAGCTTGGTGAGCCGCTCCATGTCGTCCACCGCGACGGCGTTCATCCCGAGCTGGAAGTCGACCGCGAGCCGGTCGGGCGACACCTTCGGCAGCCCCACCCGCGCCGTCGGCACGCCGTGGGCGCGCAGGATGTTCGCGTCGGTGGCGCCGGACAGCCCGGCGATCGGCGTGTGGGCGCGGTGTTCGAGCGACTCCCAACAGCGGATCGCCGAGGTGATGATCGCGGCGTCCGTGTCGGTCGCCGTCCCGGGGATCGTGACGGTGTTCGAGCACGCCGCGTCGGCGCCGATCTCGGCAGCGAGCCGCGCGACCTCGGCGGTGAACGCTCGCGCCGCGTCGGCGGGGTCGGTCCGCGGGCTGATCCGGAGATCGATGTGGAACCGGCAGACGGCCGGCGTGAACGCGACCAGGTGCGGCCACCCGGCGTCGATCGCGGCGACGACGCCCTGCGGCGCGACGAGCCCGTCGCGGTGCTCCTCGGCCCACCGGGGGAACCAGGCCTCGAGGCCCCGCACGATGTGGGCGGCGTCGGCGATCGCGTTCCGGTAGGGCAGGAGGTGCCGGCTGCCGACGTAGGTGTGCGTGCCGCCGACCGCGACGGTGAACCACATCAGCCCGACCTCTTCCCACGAGACCGCCCACCCCGTCTTGGCGATCACGGCTTCGTCGGGACGCAACAGGTCGACGAGCGCCGCGCACCCGGCTCCGTGGCCGTCGGGCAGATCGGGACGGCGCCGATTGCTGGGCATGCCCCCGGCCCCGAACCCGACCATCAGGTCGCCAGCCAGGCGTGCTCCGCTCGAGGCGAGCGCCTCGGCGGCCGCCAGCACGCACGCGCCGTGACCCTTCGGGTTCTGCGCGCCGAGGCCGATGACGAGGTCGTCGCGCACCTCGGCTAGCGGCCGCATGTCGGGTCGCAGCTCGGGTCCGGCCCACGGGAGATCCTCCGTCGGATCGCCGGTCGTCACCGTGTCGAGCGGCGCGTAGAGCAGCAGCGACCGGGCGTCACCGGCACCTAGCAGGCGGCCGTGGGCGTTGGCCATGTCACCGCCGACCCCGTCGCGGGCGGTCAGGTCCTGGACCTCACCGTTCAGTCCGGACGACGCCATCTCGGACGCCAGGAAGCGGGCGAGCGGGCCTTCCTCACCGGTGGGCGACGCGATGTCGACCATCGCGGCACACAACTCGACGAGCCGCTCGCGCGCGACCGACGCCTCGGCCGCGGCGACGACCGTCGACGGGTCAGCCACGCGGGGCACCCACCCAGGTGCGGGTGGTGCGGGTGAGCAGATGGACGAGCTGCGTTCGCATCGTGGCCGCACCCGCGAGGACGGCGGCGACGACGAACAACCTCGTGACCCAGCGACGCATGGTCAGCTCCCCTCCGGTGCGAACCGATCGTCCTGGTCGAGGAACCCGGACACGATCGAGTAGTAGTGCTGCGGGCGTTCCTCTTGCAGGTGGTGCGATGCCTTGTCCATCACGTACAGCTGGCCGTGCTCGATCATCCGGGCGAGCATCAGTGGGTAGTCAGGCGTCAGGAAGTCGTCGTACATCCCCCACGCGAACAGCACCGGGCACTGGATCCGGCCGAGCGCCTCGCTCAGGTCCTGCCACTCACCCCGCGGGCTGTCCGAGCGCGCCGCCAGCTCCATCTCGTCGGCGTCGATCGACTGCTCGTACCGCATCGTGACCGTCGCATCCGGGATCTCGTCGGGGTCGTACCACTCGAGATCGGCCATCAGCTGGCGCATCTTCTCCCAGGACGGTCCATCACCGCCGAAGTAGGCGTCGCGCGCCTTGCGGCCGCGCCGTCCGCCTTCCGGGAGTGGGGCGAGCGGTCCGTGGAACACGGGCATCGAACCGGTCACGACCAGGCTGCGGGTGCGCTCCGGGTGGTTCGCGGCGAGGTTCAACGCGATCGTGCCGCCCCACGAGTTGCACACGAAGTCCGCCCGGTCGACGCCGAGCGCGTCCATCAGGTCGCAGATGGTGCGGGCGTGGAAGTCCCACATCGGTCCGGTGATCGTGCACTTCTCCGACTTGCCGTACTGGAGCAGGTCGACGAGGTAGCACGTGCGGTCCTGCGCGAAGAGCGGGGCCACCGGCCCGAAGTCGCTCCAGGCCGTGCACCCCGGTCCGCCCCCGTGCAGGAAGAACGTCGGCGGCCCCTCGCCCAGCTCGATCACGTGGTAGCCGAGCCCGCCGGCGTCGACGATGCGGCCGCGCGGCTCCGGTCGGATGTCGACCGGCATCAGCGCTCCTCCGTCTCGTCGGCGGCGTTCACCTCGACGGGCACCGCGGGGTCGAACGGGTTGCCCTCCTCCACCAGCCGACGCCACTCGATCAGGGAGATGTCGGGTCGGTACAGCCGTTCGGGTGGGGCGTCGGTGTTCTCCACCATCCAGTGATCCTGGCTGGAGAAGTTCCCGTGGAACAACCAGCGGATCCCGCCCAGGTATTTGAGGTAGAACCCGGCCCGCTGCAGCCCGGACTTGAACTGGACCATCACGCCGACGTACTTCGTCCGCCCGGCCTCGATCGGCACGTAGAACTCGTAGTGGATGAACTGCGGATAGGCGATCCGGAGCACGCCGGGCAGCGACAGCGACGCGAACCCGGCGAACCCCTGACCCTCGATGTAGGGGTCGCTCTTCTTGGACCCGCCGGTGTTGCCCAGCATCTTGCCCTGCTGTTGCTTGGGCTTGATCTTCCACCAACGGTCGTTGGACCAATGGCCCAGGCCCGGGAAGTCGGCCTCCCAGTGCCGCTCGTCCTCGATCCGGTAGATCCATCGCCCGTGCCGCTCGATGTGCACCTTGTTCCAGGTGGGCATCATCTTGAAGATCCGCCAGTAGCTGGTGCGGTGAAGGTACTTCGCGTGACCTTCGTCGAACCCGTTCTCGGCGTACAACCGCCAGTCCCCACCGCGGTCCTGGATCCGACCGCCGACGGCGAACGCGGGTGGGTCGACGAGCTCCTCGGGGAGCTGGTCGGACAGCGGGTGCGGCTCGCGATCACCGATGAACACCCAGATCAGCCCGATCGCTTCCTCGGTCGGGTGGGTGCGCACGGTCGCCTTGCCGCACATCGGGGAGTCCGGACCGTCGGTGATCACCGCGACCAGCTCACCGGTCTCGAGGTCGAACGTCCACGCGTGGTAGGCGCAGGTGACGGTGCCGGGGAACTCCTCCTTGCCGAGCGACAGCGGAACGCCCCGGTGGGGGCACCGGTCGTGGAGGGCGTGCACGGTCCCGTGCTCGTCGCGCTGCAGGACGAGGTCCTCGGCGCAGACGCGCACTGCCACCGGATGGCGACCGACCTCGGCCGACCACTCCACCGGGTACCAGTAGTTCCGCAGTCCGTCGGCGGCCGCGTCGTACACCGGCCACGACGACCAGTCGGCCCGCCCTGCCGCCTCGCGAGCTGCGTCACCGCGCCGTCGCCGCGCCATCACCTCGGCGACCCGTGCGTCGGCCGCGGCGGCCGAGTCCGGCGTCGTCTCGGTCGTCCCGGTGCCTTCGGTGAACGTCATGGTTCCTCCCTGTTCTCGGAGTGTTCGTCGAGGACGAGCTGGCCGACACGCGCCCACATCGCCCGCGACGTCGACAGGTGGACGCTCAACCCGACGAGGTCGCGAACGAGCTGCTCGAGCGGGTTCACGTCGTAGATGGTCTTCGACCCGTAGAGGTCGACGCAGATGTCGAGGACGCGGCGTGCGAGCTCGGTGGCGAACGGCGCGTCGCCGCGGGCGAGCGCACGCGGCGACGGTGCCACGCCCGGGGTGAAGATCTCGTCGTCGAGGCGTGCGATGCCCGCGTAGATGGTGGCTCGCATGCCACGGACGCAGGAGTCAGCCTCGCCGAGCAGGGCGAGCGCGCGCTCTCCGGGGGCACGGGTGCCGGAGCGGCGGGCGAGCTCGGTCGCCACGATGTCGATCGCGTGCTGCGCGATGCCGATCGAGATGCCACCCATGCTGTAGAAGGGCAGGTCCGGGTGCTTCACCAGTGGGGAGGCGTCCGCGTTGCCGGCGAAGAAGCGATCGAAGGTGTGATCGGCCGGCACGAACGCGTCGGCGACGCCGTACCCCTGGCTGCCCGAACCACGCAACCCGATCGTGTGCCAGTCGTCGCGCAACCGCACCTCGTCGCGGGGGAGCCAGACGCCGAGCGTCAGCTGCGAACCGTCGGGCTTGAGGACCGGTTCGCCCTGCTCGTCCACCACCTCGGCGCCGGCGACGACGTGATCGGACGAGCGGATCCCGCTCCCGAAGTTCCAGTCCCCGGTGACGCGGAAGCCGCCGTCGACGCGGCGGGCGACCCCTTTCGGGTGGAACGACCCGCAGGTGGCGAGATCGAGCGTGGGGTAGAGCTCCGCGAAGGCGCGATCCGGCAGCCGTCCCGCGTAGAAGCCGGTCGCGGCCAGCACCGTGACGTTCCAGGCGAGGGACGCGTCGATGCCGGCCACCATCTCGACCATCCGGGTCTGATCGGAGATGGACATCTCCGGCCCGCCGCGGTCGCGGGGGAAGCCGACACGGAAGACACCGGCTGCTCGACAGGCCTCGGTCATCGCGTCGGTCATGAACCCCTGCGCGTTCGACGGCTTCGCCTCGCGCTCGGCGATCGGCAGGATCGCCGTGACGTTCTCGAGGATCGCGTCCGACGTCGTCGGTTCCCGCAAGTGGTCGAGCCCACCGGTCTGTTCGTCGGTCTGATCGATGGCGGTCACGCGCACCTCACCTTCTCTCTCAACTCCGGCAGCACGCGGCTGCCGAGCAAACGGATCGCGGCGACCGGGGACTCGCCGAGCGGCTGGCCGAACGACAGGTGCCGCACCCCAGCGTCGATCAGGCGCCCACACCGCTCGAGCACCAGGTCGACGTCGCCGGCCACCCCGAGCTGCATCATCGCGTCGTCGACGGACGCGAGGGCCTGCTGTCGGTCACCGGCGTCCCAGCGCGCCTGCACACGCGCACACCGTTCGGGGTCGAGTCCGGCGCGGGCAAGCACCTCCGGCGCGAGATGCCCACCCGCCGCCGCGATCTTGGGGCGCAGCCGCTCCCGGGCAGCGTCGGCGTCGTCGTCGATCGAGACCCAGATGCAGCAAGCCATGTCGAACGCGCTCGCCGTGAGAGTCCCGACCTGCTCGCGCACCCACTCGGCGTGGGACGGCGGGAGGCACAGCGCGAGCACGCCATCGGCTTCACGGCCGGCCATGGCGAGCATCTTCGGGCCCATCGCGCCGACGTAGATCGGCGTGGCCGGCACCGGCGGCCCGACCAAGCGAGCGTGCTCGCTCCACCCTTCCTCACCAGGCAGCTCGGAGACGGGACGGTCCTCCAGGAGCGCCTTGACGATGCGCAGGCCGCGCCGAGTCCTCGCGACCGGCGACGCAAAGTCGAGCGCCGCCCAGCGGAGATACACCTCCGACCCGGCACCGAGGCCGAGCAGATAGCGACCACCGGACAAGTCCTGCAGGCCGGCCACCAGCGACGCGATCTCGATCGGATGGAGCGTCACCGGATTGAGGACGCTCGACCCGACTCGGATTCGCGACGTCGCCGCCAGCGCGAGGGTCACCGGCACGATCCCGGAGCGCTTGAACTGGTCGTTGCCGGTCCAGATCTGGTCGAAGCCGGCCGACTCGGCTGCGACCGCCGCCGCCGTGAACTCGCGGGCTGCGGTCCCGCTCGGGAGACGCACGCTGAACGTCAAGGGGTCGCCGGGCACAGTGACTCAGTGTGGTCCAACCGACATGAGGCTGTACAGAGCGAGTCGAAGGTCAATCCATCTAGATGGCGTTGATCTGCAGGCGTGTCAGTGCATGCCGTTTCCGATCGCTGCCATCCCGCCCTTGAGGAGCGCATCTTGAGATCGTGCCCCGAGCAGAGCAGGTCACGCGCAATCGGTTCTTGAGCCTGGCCTAGCGGGGCTGAGCCGCTGACTCAAACGCGCGCGAACTGGTGCTCAAGTCCGACCTTCGGGTTGGTGACCCGAAGTGCCGATGAAGAGCGATGTCATACATCGTGCAACGCAACAACCGCTTCTACGTCGTCGCCTACAACGGCCACGACCCGATCACCGGCCGTGAGCGACGCTGCTGGCACCCCGCCGGCTCCGACCCTGACGATGCCGAAGCCATGCAGCGCCGCATCGACCGCCAGCGACCCGAGCCGACGTGTGCGGCGAGCCTGGGCGGGTTCATGTCCACAACGTGGCTCGCCACCAAGGGAACGCTCACCCGTGCCACGGCGAACAGATATCGGTGGATGATCGACCACAACATCGCGCCACGCGTCGGCACGATCCGACTCGACGCGCTGCGACCCGACGACCTCGACGCCTGCTACGGCGATCTCATCGCCAACGGTGGCCGCCGCCGCCGGGGCCTGTCACCCAAGTCCGTGCTCGAGATCCACCGGGTGATCTGCAACGCACTCGACCTCGCCGT
>CXWK01081600.1_pt1 | contig 28306 bp, 33 predicted proteins | sample 590851 | NCBI WGS metagenome assembly CXWK01 (sample SAMEA3498364, study PRJEB10139) | wastewater metagenome | biome: wastewater treatment plant; material: activated sludge | place: Denmark | collected 2014-08-01
GAGATTCGTTTGATTTCTGTTTCGGTGTCGTAGCGCGCAGGGAAGTGGTACGCAAGATCGTGCACTGTTTCGAGTTTGAGCTTTTTGAGTGCGCGAACCTGCGTCGGCGCGAGTCGGAAGTGTTTGCCAATCGGGTCGGTGGGGAGCATGGTGGCTGTAGTGTATCAAACTGGGCGGCCTACGAAAATCTTTGCCGATATGATATTCTGTGCCCACTGGAGACGTGGCTGAGTGGTCGAAAGCGCCTCACTGCTAACGAGGTAGGGACTAAACTCCCTCATGGGTTCGAATCCCATCGTCTCCGCATCTATTTGTACGTTAGAATTAACTTGGGATTCGCCTGAGCGCCCTCGGGGCGGAACTGCGGGGTTGTGTTTTCGCCCCGCGGTTTTTTTATTCTGTTTTATTTTGTTTTCTTAATCTTATTTTTATTTTTGCGTCCATTGAGTCTGCTACACTATATATAGTTTACGAGACTGTTAACTTACTATGAAAAAAATAACATCGTTCTTTTTGTTTTTGTGTGCACCGTTACTTGCTCTGCCAGTAGTCGCATCTGCTCATGTGAAATGGTTCGCTGAGTCAGAAGGATTCGTGCGGCCGTATAGTTTGAGCGACGTGCCAGTACTTGTTTGGATTGTTGTTTCACTTTTGCTCATTGGGGTGGGCGTTTGGCTTGAAAGAAAACTCGGCGTGCCTGCATGGCTCAAGCGACATATAGAAGCATGGGCGCCAATCGCACTTTCTGTCGCTAGTGTTGGTTTTGGTTTGGCATTCATCATTTTTTCATTCAACGGTTTTATTTTTGCACCAAACATGCCTGCGGAAGGCACGATGGGCACCGTGCTTCTGGCGATTCAGTTTGTTGCCGGACTTATGATTTTGCTCGGTTTGTATGAGCGTGTCGGTGGACTTATTCTTGTTGCGCTGTTTGGTCTGGCGTTCAAAGAATACGGCGCGAGTTACATGCTCGACACACTCGAAATGCTTGGTTTTGCGATGTATGTGCTTCTGATTGGTCGTCCGCGCTGGCATCTTGCTCAAGCAAACTGGCTCGAGCCGCTGGTGCACCGTGCACATGTGTATGGTGTGCCGCTTCTCCGTGTGTTCACTGGACTCAATCTTTTTATTCTCGGGTTTTCTGAAAAAATTCTTGCACCAGAGCTTACGCAGAATTTTCTTGCGGGCCACAATTGGAATTTTATGCAGCAGATTGGTTTCCACGGTTTCACTGATTATTGGTTCGCGTTTTCTGCTGGTGTTGTCGAAGTTCTGTTTGGAATTTTCCTCATGCTTGGACTTATTACGCGCACGACCACTATCATTCTTGCAGTCTTTCTCAGTGCAACACTTGTTGTGCTCGGTCCGGTTGAGCTCATGGGTCACTTGCCGCATTTCTCAATCGCAATTGTCTTTCTGATTATGGGTGTTGGTGCACGACTTCGATTTGTAAGAGGTTAGGTTGGTGTGGGGTCAACGATCGATTCATTGTTAGCATTGTTTAAGGTTCGCATTGTTTAAAAGAAAAACGCCCGAGGGCGTTTTTTTCGGTAGGACTTTAGTGCTCCTTATGTAGTTTGGGGGCGAGGCCTTGGTCATGGCGCATCGTCTTTGGCCATGAGTGGTCGGCCAGACAAGAGTTGCGACTTGTCTACAAAATCGTACGCCTTCTCTCGGTGTTCAGAAGTAAACTCGGTCACAATCTGACTGCTCTGTGCGCAGACGATTTGGTACACCGTAGTGCCGCGGCTGGGGTGAATGGGACTCACGTGCCACGGTACCGGGTACTTTGCCATGAGTTCACGAATACGAACTTCTTCATCGGGCGGGATGGTGATGCACATATTTTCTCCAGTTCGGTGTGAGTGATCTGTGCCTATGGAATACGAAAGATAAACTGTCTGGCCGAATCCTACAGCACAGATGAATGGCTTGCAATATGTGTTTAAAATTTTCACATGTAGTTTATAAAATCTTTTAACCGCTAATAAGGATTAGTGTGCAATTTAGTGCGCAATGCAGAACACGTGGGTTTTTCCGCCCGCGTCTTCGAGTGCGCGTCGGGCGGAGGTAATTGTTGCACCAGTAGTGACAACGTCGTCGATGATGATGAAAGTTTTGCCTGCAATCTGCGAGGCCGACACGCTGGGGGCGAGAGCGAATGCGCCGGTCATGTTTTGCAAGCGCTCGGCNNGCGCTCGGCGCGGTCAGTGAGAGATGCTTGCTTTTCGGTATGGCGGATTTTTGTGAGCACGCCAAGCTCAAGAGAAAATTGAGCGGGAAGAAATTTCAAAGTTGAGCGTGCGATCATTTCGGTATGGTTGAACCCGCGCTCTCGGAGGCGTCGAGCGGTGAGGGGAATAGGCACAAGAAATATGTGTTCACCCGACATACTTTTTACTATGCGTTCTGCTAGAAGTTTGCCAACATCGTCTGCGGCGCGTTCGTTTTTATGATATTTAATTTCCCAAACAAGAAGTTTTACCTGTTCGTCGCGGTAAGCAAACAGTGCATCGGTGCGTGGTGGCAGGGAATCCATCAGCGCGGGTGGCAAATCAGCAAACTCATGAGGCAAATTGGGCGAGGGAAATAGAAATTCAGAAACATGTGAAAGAATATATGAAAAGGTGTTTGTGATTTTTGGAATTGGACTCATGGTCGTGTGATATAATGTTTTAGTAATGTAGGCGCTCTGCCGAATCTAGCGCAACCATGCCTAATTTTTTCTCAAGTTTGTTTAAAAAAACCGAAGGCAGCGTACTCGGTATAGATATCGGCGCTTCGTCGATCAAGGTGGTTCAGCTACGCAAAAAGGGCGGTAAGGCTGTTCTCGAAACATACGGTGCGCTCGCACTGGGACCATATGCAGGTATAGATATTGGCAAGGCAACCTCGCTCGCTCCAGAAAAAATCGTCACTGCACTCACTGACATCCTCCGAGAAGCCAAAACCACCACAAAGCGTGGTGGCGTGACGATTCCATTCGGGTCGACTCTTATGTCAGTCATCGAAATGCCAGGAGTTGATGAAAAAAACCTCGCAGCGATGATACCGATCGAGGCCCGCAAATATATTCCGGTGCCGATCACCGAGGTCAGTCTCGACTGGAGCGTGATCCCGCGTGACGAGGTAGCAAAGCAGTCGAACGAAAGACCAAGCCTCATGCCTGGTGGACAAAAAAAGCTGGAAACCATCAACGTTCTTCTTGTTGCGATTCACAACGAAACCCTCACTCAGTACCAAAAGATAGTTAAAGACGCTACACTCGACGCAAACTTTTTTGAAATAGAAATTTTTAGCACAATCCGTGCCGTGCTCGACAAAAACGTGAATCCAGCAATGATCATCGACCTCGGTGCTGGTTCGACCAAAGTCTACATCGCTCATCGCGGCATTATTCGCGCATCGCATACTATAAACCGCGGTTCCCAGGACATAACGGCGGCGATCGCAACGACGCTTGGTATACCTGTCGACAAAGCAGAAATCATGAAGCGCACCGTGGGGTGGAGCAAGGAGCCACAATACGCCGAAGCCGCAAAAACAATTTCTCTTATTTGCGACAATATCTTTTCTGAAGCAAAGCACGTTGCGACAAACTATCAGTCGAAGTATATGAAAAGTGTTGAAAAGGCAATTCTTGTCGGTGGTGGCGCGTCGATGAAGGGCTTCGGTGAGTTGGCACTTGCTGGTCTCGGCATGCCTGTTGAGCTCGGAGACCCGTTCAGCAAAGTCGAGTCACCAGCGTTCCTCGCTGATGTTCTCAAGCACAATGGTCCTGAGTTTACCGCCGCACTTGGCATAGCACTACGCCGTATACTCGAGGAATAGATTTTTCTATCCACTGCAATTCGTTTATTTTTCTTGCACAACCCTCTATAATTATCTGAGTAAATGGACAATCGTCTTCAAGCAACTTTCATGCCGCGCCAAACGGTGGGCGCGGGCGGGTATCCCGGGCAAAAAGGTCGGCAGAGCGTCTTTCTGCTGATCGGAGTTTTGGTTTTTGGTTTGGTGGTCGCAATGTACGGCGGTTTGTACGGGTATAAGGTTTTTATTACAAAAAGTAATGAAGAAAAGAAGGTTCAGGTAGAGAAGGCGATTAAGGATTTTGAGCCCGAACTCACTCAGAAGCTTACGCTTATCAAAAACCGCATCGAAGCAGCCAAGACTCTTCTCGACAACCACAAAGCTGTTTCTTTGCTTTTCTCACTTTTGGAGCTCAATACTGTTCAGGTGCTTCGCTTCAGCGATGTTTCGTATTCGTATGTGCCTGATACAAAGAAAATTGCTATTGCAATGAAAGGTGAGTCGCGTTCATATAATGCAATCGCATATCAGTCAGATGTGTTTTCAAAAATCGACCAGTTGAGTAGTCCGATCTTTTCAAATCTCGCAATCACTGAATCTGGTCTCATCACTTTTGACTTCAGCGCTGAGCTCGATACAAATGCCGTAATGTACAAGAATTTGTTCACAAACTTCACATTGCCTGCGGCGACAACCACACCAGCAACTGCAACATCTACACCAGCAAGATCTACTTCGACTGGAACATCAACACTGCCGCGCGCGACAAGCACTCCACCACGAGCGACGTCAACACCAACAACATAATATGAAAGCATTTACACCCGTCATTTTAATAATAGTAGCGTTCGGCCTGTTTTTCTTTCAGGTCACTGGGCTGTATGCAGACGTGAAGCAGCTTCGAGCTGAGTCGGCAGAATACGATGTTGCTATCGAGAAGGCTCGTGAGCTCGAAACAGTTCGTGCACAACTTACCAAAACCCTTGAAAGTTTTTCTCCGACAGACCTCGAGCGTCTCGATCATTTTTTGCCAAAGAATCTCGACACCGTGCGCATTATTCTCGACGTTGACGGCATCGCAGACAAAAACGGCGTCCGTCTGAACGGTCTCAAAGTCGGCGAGCCTGTCGTTGCGCAAAAAGCAGCTCCAAAGGGCGCAGCTGCTACTGCTGGCAATGTGGGCGCCGGAAAAACTACATACAGTGCTATTGATGTAACCTTCAACTTCACTGCTACATATCCAAAGGGTGTTTCTTTCATACAGGACCTTCAGCGCAGTTTGCGACTTCTCGACGTGGTGTCTCTCAAGATCAATCCAAGCCAAGAGGCAAGCGGTACATACAACTTCGATGTGAAGCTTCAGACATATTGGCTCAGTCGATAATAGAAATAATTAAACAATATGAAACTTCCAAAGATCGGAAAAAATCAAATTCTCCTCATCGCGCTCGCTGTCGTCGGTGTTGTTGCGTATTTCATGTTGAGTGGTGGTTCTGACCCTGCGCTCACTACAAGCGAGTCCGGTGTCACTGGCACGATTGGGCAAGAGCTCGTCGTCGAACTCAACCGTCTCAAGAGTTTGCAGAACATTCGTCTCGACGTTCTCAAAGATCCGGCTTTTGTTTCACTTCAGGATTACACTCAGTACGTCGTGCCACAACCGCTCGGTCGTCCGAACCCGCTCGCTCCGATCGGTCAGTAAATTTTCATGAACTTACTCGAAATACTCGCCAACAAAAAAATAATCAAGGCTGGCGATGTTGCCGGCATACAAAAGCTTGCCGCGGACAACAAACAGTCTATCGAGCAGGTACTTGTTGCCAAAGGCATTCCTCCGATCGAGATCCTCACTGCGGTGGGGCAGTATTACGAAATGCCAACCAAGCAAGTTGGTTCTGGCTCGATTCCAAACGAAATTCTCGGCTACATTCCCGAAGAATCTGCCGTGCATTACAAGTTTGTTCCGCTCGCTGTTACAGACGGTGTGCTTGAGGTTGGTATTGTGGACCCAGACAACATCGAAGCAAAAGATGCGTTGAACTTTATTGTTGGCCGTATCAACCTTCCATACAAACTTTTCGTTATTACCGAAGAAGATTTCGACAAAGTGCTCGCCATGTACCGTGGTTTGACTGAAGAAGTCGGCAAGGCACTCTCTGAGCTCGAGCCCGCTGCTAAAGAAGGCGTGACATTCAACCTCGACGCTGCAGAAATGACAGAGAAGGTCGGGGATGACAAAAAAACAAAAGAAAAAATCGTAGAGGAGGCACCGATTACGAAAATCGTTGCAACTATTTTGCGCTATGCAGCAGAAGGAAATGCGTCCGACGTTCACGTTGAACATTTGCATGAAACTATCCGTGTCCGTTTCCGTGTTGACGGCGTGCTCCACACAAGTCTTGTCCTTCCAGCAAAGGTGCATGCCCCAGTTATTTCTCGTATCAAAATTTTGTCGAACATGAAGCTCGACGAAAAGCGCAAACCACAAGACGGTCGCTTCTCGGCGCAGATCGAAGGTCGTCGTATCGACTTCCGTGTTTCTACATTTCCAACGTATTACGGCGAAAAGATCGTGATGCGTATTTTGGACCATGACCGAGGTGTCAAAAAGCTGACCGAGCTCGGTTTGAGTCCAAGAAATTTCGATTCAATCAAGCGTGCGATCGACAAACCATTCGGCCTCATCCTTATTTCTGGTCCGACCGGTTCCGGTAAAACCACGACCCTCTATTCAATGCTCAATGAGTTCGACCGTGAGTCATACAACGTGCTCTCGCTCGAGGATCCGATCGAATACTCGATCGAAGGTGTGAACCAGTCCCAGGTCCGTGCCGACATCGGGTACACATTCGCAAACGGTTTGCGCACCACACTCCGTCAGGACCCCGACATCATCATGGTCGGTGAGATCCGAGACGAAGAAACCGCCGGCCTTGCGATCCAGGCGGCACTTACGGGTCATTTGGTGCTTGCAACCATCCACACCAACAGCGCTATCGGTGTCATTCCTCGACTTATTGATATGAAAGTTGATCCATACCTTATCGCTCCGACACTTATCCTTGCGCTTGCTCAACGTCTCTCACCAATGCTGTTCAATGGTGAAGGTGAATCAACACCGATCCCCGCAAGTACAAAAACAATGATAGAAAAGCAGTTCGCAGACTTACCAGAAAAATTCAAAAAAGAAATCAAGTTTGGCGACACGGTGTACCGCCCAAAGCCAACACCAGAGTGCCCGACTGGTACCCGCGGACGTATCGCTGTCATGGAAGCGCTCGAAATGGACAAGGACCTCGAGCAACTTATTTTGAAAAATCCAAACGAACCAGAAATTTACAAACTTGCACGTGAGAAAGGCATGCTCACCATGCGAGAAGATGCGATTCTAAAAGCATTCGACCAACAAGTGCCGTTCGAAGAAATCTTTAACCTGTAGCCCCGACATAATTTGTTACAATACACATATGAATCCTGACAAGAAATATAAAGTTTTGATTATCGACGACGATGCATTTATTTTGAGCATGTATGTGGCAAAGTTTGAGAAATCTGGACACGAAGTAGACACTGCACGAAGTGGTGTAGAAGCACTTGCAAAGATCAAAGACGGCTATCAGCCCGATGTTGTGCTTATCGACATCGTATTGCCGGACATAAATGGTCTTGATTTTCTTCATACACTCAAGTCAGAAAACCTCGCACCCAACGCGATCTGTCTCATGTTCACAAACCAAAACAGCGCCGCAGAAACAACGCGCGCCAAAGAGCTCGGTGTTGCGGGGTACATCATCAAGGCAAACCTCATTCCTTCGGAGGTGGTGGAAAAAGTCGTTGAGATCGCCCAGGGGCAGGGAAGATAGTGTTATTTTTTTGAAATTAAACATAGCAACAACATGGAATACAAAAAATTAATCGAAGAGCTTGTCGATATTGTGATGAAAGAGGGTGGGTCGGATCTCCATTTGGCCGAAGGTCGTGTGCCGATCATCCGTGTTGCGGGTTCACTCTTGCCGCTCATCAAGCAAAAGGTGCTGACTCGCAAAGACATGGAGGGCTTTCTCGATTTTTTCTTGTCTCCTGGTAGTCGCGAGCTTTTTGAACAAAACAAGCAGGTGGATTTTGCATTCCGACCTGACCATGTTGATTCTCGTTTTCGTGGGAACACATTTATTCAGCAAGGCGCGATCAGTATTGCGCTTCGTTTGATCCAGGATCATATCCGCACGATCCAAGAGCTCGGCTTGCCACCAGAAGTCGGCATGTTTGCTCAGAAGCAGCAGGGTTTCTTTATTGTTGTCGGACCATCTGGTCAGGGAAAGTCGACTACGCTTGCTGCACTTATCGAAATGATCAACTCTGAACGTCTCGAGCACATCATCACGATCGAGGATCCGATCGAATACGTTTTCAAACCAAAGAAAGCAATCATCGATCAGCGCGAAGTTCGCTCGGACACGCCAGATTTCCATACTGCGCTCTGGGGCGTGTTCCGTCAGGACGTCGACGTGGTGATGATCGGTGAAATGTCTAAGCCAGAAACAATGGCTGCGGCAGTGTCTGCGGCAGAAACCGGCCACTTGGTGTTCTCGACACTACACACCAACTCTGCATCACAGACCGTTGAACGTATCGTCGACTCATTCCCAGCCGAACAGCAAAACCAGATCCGCCTTCAGCTTGCAGGTTCGCTCATCGGTATTTTTTCTCAGCGACTTGTGCCCAAGATTTCTGGTGGTCTCGTACCGGCGTATGAGCTTCTCATCAACAACACCGCGATCGCAAACGTCATCCGCGACAAGCGCACACATGAGATCGACTCTATTATCGAAACAAGTTCGGGCGAGGGTATGATCGACCTCAACCGCAGTTTGGTGAAGCTCGTGCGCGACGGCGTGATCACGGTCGAAAACGCATACCGATACTCCTACAATCCAAAGACGCTCGACAAAATGCTCTAGCAAGTTCGGCTTAGAATTTGGTGTAAACTATAAACAGTATGATTTTCAATTACAAAGCGATCACACAAACAGGCGAGGAGCAGGAGGGTGTTATCGACACCACGACCATGGATGCGGCGATCAACGCCCTCCAGAAGCGCGGCCTCATCATTTCTTCCATCAAGCCTCAGAAAAGTAATTCAATTCTCGAAGGTATTCCGTTTTTGAACCGAGTCAAAACCAAAGACATTGTGGTCGTGTCTCGCCAGATGGCAACACTCTTTGAGGCACAGGTGTCTGCGCTCCGTGTGTTCAAGCTCATCGGTACTCAGGTCGACAGCCCCGCACTTCGCAAAGTGATGGGTGAGATCGCTGAGAATCTCCAGGAGGGCGCTACGATTTCCAAAGCTCTTGCGAAGCACCCAGACGTTTTTTCTGATTTCTATGTGAACATGGTTGCTTCCGGCGAAGAAACAGGTCATCTCGACAATACCTTTAGCTTCCTTGCCGACTATCTCGAGCGTCAGTACGAAGTCACATCGAAGGTAAAACATGCACTCGTATACCCAGCGTTCGTTGTGGTCACGATGATCGGTGTTATGGCTTTGATGCTTGTGTACGTCATTCCACAGATGGCGCCGATTCTCGAAGAGTCCGGCCAGGAGTTGCCGATCTACACCAAAGCCGTGCTCTGGATGAGTGATTTTGTTATGTCATACGGTATTTTTGCGCTCGCAGCACTCATCATCGGCGGATTTTTCTTTGTTAAATACACAAGCAAGGGAGCGGGTAAGTCTACGTTCGACCAGTTCAAGCTCGACATCCCATACGTCGGCGATCTTTTCAAAAAGCTCTATCTCTCTCGTATTTCTGACAACATGAACACGATGGTGTTGAGCGGTATCTCTATGGTTCGTGCACTCGAGACCACTGCAAACATTGTGGGGAACGACACATACAGCGCGATCCTGCGCGCATCGCTCGAAGATGTGAAGGGTGGCAAGGCACTTTCGGTTTCACTTGCACAGTATCCGGAGGTGCCAAGCATCATGGTGCAGATGATTAAAGTCGGTGAGGAAACAGGCGAACTCGGCAATATTTTGAAAACACTTTCCAAGTTTTATCAAAAAGAAGTTGTTGCCGCAGTGGATACGATCGTCGATCTCATCGAGCCTGCTATGATTGTGTTCTTGGGTCTCGGTGTGGGCTCACTTCTTGCGTCGGTCTTGATGCCGATCTACAACCTCGCTTCTGCGATTTAGCTTGACTTTAAGAGAATTTTTTGCTAATCTAAGGGGGTTCTGTACAACGACTTCGGTCTCGGTTCCAAAATACTGAATGTGGAATCATTGAAACGGCTTCGGCCTCGTTCCAACATCTCGAATGTGGAACATACAATCAAAAAGCGATTATAGGGATACTATCTTTATGATCGCTTTTTGTATATCCGAGTAGTCTTTTTTATATATATTCACACATCTTATGCTGTGTGGATAAAATGATTCTTAATTTATATTAAAGAGTGGCGAGTAGAGGAGCGGACTTGTTCCTTGCGTAGAAATGGTGGTTTTCTATAATTAAGCCACGATCGAGTGCCGTCGAACCAAAGCGCACTATTATTAAGTTTTATATTATTCAACATTAGTTCATATGATTAAGAATACAAAAAAAGGTTTTACCCTGATCGAACTCTTGGTTGTTATCGCAATCATCGGTATTTTGGCTTCGGTTGTTCTCGCGTCACTCAGTACTGCTCGTAACAAGGCAAAAGATGCTTCTGCGAAAGCTTCTATGTCAGCAATGCGTGCTCAAGCAGAAATCGGTGTCAATGATAGTGGTTCTTACATTCTCAATATCTGTACTGCAACTGCGTCTGGTGGCCTAGCTGATTTGATTAGTGCGGTAGACGCTCAGGTAGGTACTCCTGTTTGTGGACAAGATACTGTAACGGGCACTCGTCCTGGTGCATGGGGTGTGCAAGTTGAGTTAACTACCACTGGTGATTATTATTGTGTTGATAGTACTGGATACGCTGGTCCAAGCACTTCAGCGGGTGATATCGCATCTGGTTTTTCAAGTGCCGATGTTGTTTGTGACAATTCATAAGTATTATTATTTAGGTTGTCTGTGCTGTGTTTACAAAACCCGCTTCGGCGGGTTTTGTGTTTATGAGATAATGAAGCAGATGAAAACAAGTCAGAGAGGATTTACACTTGTTGAGCTTTTAATTGTTATTGCAATCATCGGTATTTTGGCTGGTGTGGTAATGGCTTCGCTTGGTACAGCGCGCGAAAAAGCAAAAGTTGCTGCTGTGAAAGCAATGCTTCAGGCGATCAAAACTCAAACAGAAATTGCTTCTGCAGAAGGTGGCTACGGTCTCATTTGTGGTAACTCGTCTATTCAGGCGCTTGAGCGGGCGATTGATGAAAAGACTGGATACGTAAACGGCACAAACTGTTCGGCAAGTCCTACTGCTTGGATTATATATACACGTTTGGTGGACGGCACGTATTGGTGTATGGACACTACAGAATACTATGCAGCAGTACCTGGTGTGCCAACGGGGTTTACCTGTTTATAGTGCTGCATTTACGTAGGGTATAATAAACAGAACTTATTAGTCATAAATATTATGAAAAATTTTAAAAAAGGTTTTACGCTTATTGAACTCTTGGTTGTTATAGCAATTGTGGGTCTTTTGGCATCGGTTGTGCTCGCATCTCTCCAGAGTGCACGAGACAAAGCTTCTGATTCGAAAATCAAACAAACACTTTCGCAGATAAAAACACAAGGTGAATTGCTTCTAACAAGCAGAATTACCACAGGTGATAATAACGGTTATTATGGTCTAATAGGTGAACAGGGTCAGGGTCAGGAGATGTTCGATTCTATTACTCCGCTTGCGGGTGATTGTGGTGAGTCAGTGTGTTATCAATATGGGGAAAACAGCGATGGTTTGGTTTCTGGTGATCCAATATATTGGGCTGCATGGGTTGCTTTGAAGGCAAAACCTGGTTATGTTTGGTGTGTTGATGATACAGGTTTCTCTGGTGAGAAACAGCTTCAGGTTGTGCCTTTATCGTTACAGGCATGTTCTGACTTGGATTAGTTTCGATAAATGCTGTGTTCCTATTTTTCTCCTTCATCTTCGGCACGCTCATCGGCAGTTTCTTGAATGTTGTCATACTTCGGTACAACACAGGTAAGAACATCTTTGCTCCCAAGGAGCGGTCGGAGTGCTTCACTTGCGCCAAAAAGCTTGTGTGGTTTGAGCTTGTGCCGGTACTGAGTTTTGCTGCACTGCGCGGCAGATGTTCTGGGTGCAAAAGTCCGATTTCTTGGCAGTATCCGTTTGTTGAGCTTGCGACAGGCGCATTGTTTGCGGGGATCGTTGCAAAGCTTGGTATGCCGCTCTTTGCGCTCGTGCCGTCAGTGGTGCTTCTCGCTGCTATGTATGCAGCGGTCTGGTGTCTTCTTGTGGTGATCGCGGTGTACGACATGCGTCACAAAATAATTCCAGACGGAATCGTGTATGCATTCAGTGCGATTTCTTTTGTGTCGATATTTGTGCCGGGAAGTGTGGCGTATGAAGCGGGGGTAATATCTGGGCTCGGTCCATGGAGTGGCATACTTGCAGGCGCAATCTTCTTTTTATTTCTCGGCGGGCTGTGGTATGTGTCTGGTGGAAAGTGGCTTGGGTTTGGGGATGCGAAGCTCATTCTTGGTGTCGGGTTTCTTTTGGGGCTTTCTGGAGGGTTGTCGGCGTTCGCGCTTTCGTTTTGGATCGGAGCGGCAGTTACACTTCTTTTGCTCGCGATCGGGGCAGTAGCACGACGAGCGGGGAAAGTTGTTCGACGCAGTCGTTTGCTTCGCTTTCTCGGCACGCTTACAATGAAAAGTGAGATACCGTTTGCACCGTTCATCATTATAGGCGCGTTGATTGTTTTCTTTTGCTCAGTCGACGTGTTCGGTGTTGTGAGGGCGGTGAGTTTCTTATGATACAAAGAAAATTTACAGCTGGGTTCACTCTCTTTGAAATGCTTATTTCTGTCGCGATAATTATTATCGTGTCTGGTGTCGTGTTCTATAACCACAACCAGTTCGAATCTGACACCGAACTTACTAATCTTGCATATCAGATTGCACTTTCTGTTCGCGAAGCCCAGGTCAAAAGTATCAGCGTGCGGCAGTACGGCGGCAGTTTCACGGTGCCGTACGGTATTCATTTGAGCAAAGAGAGACCAGAAGAATATATTTTGTTTGCTGATCTCGATGGTAATGGGATTTATACATCAGGCAGCAGTGACGACATGTTGTGTACGACTGGATCTGGAAGTGAATGTCTTGAAAAGGTAACTCTCGGTCGGGATAACTATATCGAAGGGTGGCGTGGAATTTTGTGGGCGGACGACCAGCAGCAGGTATATGGTGGTGTGAACGTGACAGAAGTTGTTGATTTTTTGGATATAAAATTTGAGCGACCGGACCCTGACGCTCTCTTTGGTACATATTACGAGGCAGGATCATATGCAAGCAAACAAGAAACGCTCGGGTACTGTGGTGGTGATGAATGCACTGGCTGGGCGCTTTGTTTGAAGTCTCCAGATGAACAGAGAAAGCAGGTTATTGTGTACAATACAGGTCAGATCTCTGTCGAAGGCGTCGGCGATGATCCAAACACCGTTTGTTTGCAGTAATATTTTTATGCACTTTTTTAATTTAAAACAAAAAGGGAAGGGAAAATGGAAAACTGCCCAAGGAAAAAAGGGGTTTTTCCTTGCTGAACTTATCGTTTCTGTATTTATTTTTGGCATTGTGATGACGATCAGTGTTGGTTCGCTCATCCTTGCACTCGACGCTAACCGCAAAACGCAGTCTTTGAAGTCTGTGCTCAACAACCTCAATGTTGTGCTCGACACCATGACACGCACGATTGCTACAGGCTCGCATTATTTGTGCGGATCGGGTACTAGTTTTAATCCAGAAAATCCTGATGTGGCTGATTGTCCAATCAGTCCTTCAAACCCTTCGGGATCAGGAGAAAACGTGATGAATTTTCTTTTTAATGAAGACTTAGATGGCAATGATAATGCTGATGATTTCATAACGTATGAATATCGCACAGACTCAGGTGGTAAGGGTTACATTGCGCGTACGATTCGTGGTGGGGCAGGTAGCTATAGCAGTGCAGTTCGTATGACAGCACCTGAGGTGGATATCACGAGTTTGAAGTTCTATGTTTCCGGTTCTGACTTGTCTTCGGGTGGTGATTATACTCAGCCCGGTGTGTTGATTGTTGTTGATGGAACAGCACCAGCAGGGCCGCGAAATGAAACGAGTTTCAAGGTCCAAACGTTCGTAAGTCAGCGTATTCCTGATTTTAGATAATATATGTTCACTATTTTGCGACACAAAAAAGGTTTTACATTGATTGAAGCGCTTGTTGCCATCTCGATTATTCTTGTTGGTGTAACTGCTGCCTTTACGGTGGCGAAGTTTGGCATTCAGTCTTCGTCAGCAATTCGCAACCGTGTCACTGCAATGTTTTTGGCACAAGAGGCAATGGAGGTGGTAAAAAACCGCAAAGACTCAAACATTCAAAAAATTTCATGGCAGGGGGACACATCAATAAACTGGCTAAGCGGAATCATTGACGACACATTTACCGACTACGGATGTCAATTTGGCGAGCTCTGTGGTTCTGTTGTGCATCAAGGTGAGGGTTCTCTTGGAGGATCAGAACAAAATGTTCTGTATGGTTGTGATTTTGTTGGTCATGCTTGTGAGGTTGTTTTGTATAATGGCTTATATGAAGAAGGCAATTCTGTACGTCGCGGAGAATCCACAGGTTTCTACCGCTCGGTTGAGGTGAGTCCAGTTCCAAACAACGAAGATAACTCGGTGATGGTGACCGTGACTGTGTGGCGACCACAGCAGGCAAGTTTCAAACCATTTGTGCTGAAAAGCATAATGTATAACTGGTTCTAATTTATTTTTTACATGTTCCAAATTATTGAAAAAAAGAATAGAAGAGAAAATGGTGGTGTAGCAATATTCATTGCTGTTATTGCCGTCGCTTCTCTTATGCTAATCGCTACGGCGATTTCGAACCTTTCATATAAAGAGCAGATTATTTCTCAGTCAGGGCGCGATTCAAAAGTTGCCTTTTTTGCTGCAGATAGCGGCATGGAATGTGCACTTTTTCACGACCTCAAAGGTGGTGTTAATGGTTTGTTTACATTTGCAACGCCAAGTCAAGCACAATCAGGGACGTTGTATTGTAATGGCGTCGAAGTTTCTCGGGAGACAGATCTTGTTGGTGGAAGTATGGTTACTAAATTTTATTTTAATGTACCTAGTGGTTCTGGCGATGAAACACCCACATGTAGCGTTGTTACTGTTACAAAAACATTGTCAGGTAGTGATATCGAAACTGTTATCGAGTCGAGCGGATACAACAACACATGTTCTGGGTCAATTGCTAATCCAGATATTGGTGACGTAAACGACACCCGGAACCTTGAACGCGCACTTCGTGTTGAATACTAAGTGCAGTTCGGGCAAAAGAAGCTCGATTTGGGTATAATGTGACCACAATTCCCATGGCAGTCCGCGCGCCCAAAGAAGTCATTGAACGTCTCAAAAAGCTCAAAGAAACCGTTGAACATCATCGGTACAACTATCACGTGCTCGATCGCGAAGAGATTTCGGCCGAAGCACTTGATTCGCTCAAGGACGAGCTTAAGAAAATCGAGGACGAATACCCCGAGCTTGTGACGAGTGACTCGCCGAGTCAGCGTGTAGCGGGTGAGCCGCTGCCGCAGTTCGAAAAGGTTCCGCACAAGGTGCCGCAGTGGTCGTTCAACGACGCTTTTACTGAGGATGATATACGTGCATTCGATGAGCGAGTAAAAAAGTTTTTGCGCGCTGGGGATGTTGGGTTTTCGGGTGAGCAGGTGACGTATACCGCCGAGCTCAAAATCGATGGGCTCAAAATCGTGCTCGAATATGAAAACGGTTTGCTTAAAACAGCAGCGACTCGCGGCGACGGCAAGGTCGGTGAGGACGTGACCGCAAATGTGCGAACGATCGAGTCCGTACCGCTCAAAACAGTTTCGACTTTTACTGGTGTGGTTGAGGGCGAGGTTTGGCTTTCAAAAAAACAGCTCGAAAAAATAAATAAAGAGCGCGAGCGCGATGGTGAGGTGTTGTTTGCAAATCCACGCAATGCTGCTGCGGGTTCGATCCGCCAACTCGACCCAAAGATCGCTGCTGCACGCAAGCTTGACACTTTTATATATGACCTGACGTATTTTGATGCGCCGGCACCACAGACTCAGTTCGACGAGCTCAAGCGTATTCAGGCCCTGGGCTTCAAGGTGAACAAACATTTTCGTCTATGCGAAAGTATCGATGAAGTCATTGCGTTTTGGAAGGAGTGGGGGAAGAAGTCAAAAAGTGAGGACTATCAGCTCGATGGAATCGTGATCAAAGTAAATGAAAAGCGGTACCAAGACGCGCTCGGTTACACTGGCAAGGCGCCGAGGTTTGCGATTGCGTTCAAGTTCGCCGCTGAGCAGGTGACCACTGTTGTCGAAGATATTCGGCTTCAGATCGGTCGCACTGGTGTGGTGACGCCCGTCGCACACTTGCGCCCGGTTTCGGTCGCGGGCTCTGTCGTCTCGCGCGCAACGCTTCATAACGAAGATGAGATCAAGCGTCTCGATGTGCGAGTCGGGGACACGGTGGTGCTTCAGAAAGCCGGAGATGTGATCCCGGATATCGTAAAGGTGCTTGTAGAAATGCGCACCGGTAAAGAAAAGCCGTACGTCTTCCCAGAATACGTGCCAGAGTGCGGCGGTGATGGACGGATCGAGCGCGTGCCGGGGCAAGTCGCGTATCGATGTGTAAACAAAAATTCTGGCGCCCAGCACAAACGTAAGCTGTACCATTTTGTATCAAAGCATGCTTTCGACATTGACCGACTCGGTCCACGCATTGTCGATGTGCTCATAGACAACAGCCTCATTTCCGACGCTGCAGATATTTTTGCACTCAAGCGGGGCGATCTTCTCAGCCTGCCGCGGTTTGCAGAAAAGTCGGTAGACAATCTCCTTGAGTCGATCGAGCGAGCGCGACGTGTTTCGTTGCAGCGGTTTTTGGTCGGTCTGTCGATCCCACAAGTCGGTGAGGAAACCGCAGAGGACGTGGCCAAACATTTTCGTACTTTAGAGAAAATTCGCTCTGCCTCACAGACTGAGCTCGAAGCACTAAGCGGTGTCGGTCCAGTAGTTGGGCAAGCGATCTTCACATGGTTTCGTGACAAGCACAATGCAAAGCTCACCGACGACCTTCTCAAAGAAATTCAGATCGAGCATATGCCAAAAGATTCTACGTCGGCCGCAGCTCGCAACCCACTTTTTGCTGACAAAACATTTGTGTTGACCGGCACGCTCACATCTCTTTCTCGTGACGAGGCCAAGCAAATGATCAAAGATCGCGGGGGCAGTGTGTCTGGTTCGGTGTCTTCAAAGACTGACTACGTTGTTGCAGGTGACGAAGCAGGTTCGAAGCTCGACAAGGCAAATGAGCTTGGTGTCCGCGTTCTTTCTGAGGACGAATTCCTTCAAATGGTAAAATAGGGTATATTTCTCACATAATTGAAAGATATGATTGAACGAAAAGATGTAGAAAAGCTCGCCGCACTTGCGAGAATCACTATCCCAGAGGATCAGATCGAAAAGGTCCGCCACGATATCGGCGGTATTCTTGACTATGTCAGTCAGATCAACGAGCTCGATGCATCAAAGGCAGAGAACACGACACCGTATCATTTCGGTGTCAAAAATGTTTTTCGTGAAGACAGTGCTCCGCATGAGCCGGGTATGTATACCGGTGACCTTCTCGGAACAGCACCCAAAACAGAAAAGGGTTATATCAAAGTAAAGAAGATTTTGGCACAAGACTAGACATGATCAACCTGAAAACACTTACAGTTACCAAGGCGCATGAGCATTTGAAAAATGGTGATTTCACTGTCGCTGAACTTTGCGATACATATATTTTTTCTATAAAAGAAAAGGATAAGGACGTACACGCATTTCTCGAAGTGTTTGATGATATTCCGGATCAGTGCCGCAGAGCACAGCAGATGTTCGCAGACGGCACAGCGACAGCGCTTACTGGTATCCCAGTGGCAGTCAAAGACAATATTTTGATCAAAGGCAAGCGAGTGAGCGCAGCATCAAAGATTCTCGAGGGCTATGTCGCTCCGTACAGTGCGACCGCGATCAAAAAGCTTCGTGACGCTGGAGCGGTGTTTATCGGCCGCACCAACATGGATGAGTTTGCCATGGGCAGCTCAACCGAAAATTCTGCATTTGGTCAAACCAAAAATCCTCACGACCTCACTCGTGTGCCAGGCGGATCTTCTGGTGGTTCTGCTGCAGCGATTGCCATGGATGGTGCACTTGTGGCGCTTGGATCGGACACAGCGGGCTCTGTGCGTCAGCCAGCTGCGTTCTGTGGCTGTGTTGGACTCAAAACAACCTACGGCTCTATCTCTCGCAACGGGCTCATCGCACTCGGCTCCTCTCTTGACCAAATCGGCCCATTGACCAAAACCGTAACCGACGCAGAGCTCGTGTTCAATGCATTGCGTGGTCACGATCCACTCGACAGCACAACTATTCCGCACGACGCTTACGCTGCCGCACGCGGAAGTGATGCTCAACAAGAAAAAGCAAAACACAAAAAACTAACGATTGGCGTCACTCGAAGTTTGGTAATGGGTGAGGGAATCGATGCAGATGTTCGAGCAAACTTCGAAGAATCAATAAAAAAGCTCGAGTCTCTCGGTTACACAATCAAAGACATAGAGTTGCCGCATGCAAAATATTCTTTGCCTGCGTACTACATCATGTTGCCTGGCGAGGCGTCTTCGAATCTCGCGCGCTTTGATGGTATGAAGTATGGTTTGTACAAATCTGGTGACAAGCTTATCGATGATTATCTAGAAACTCGAGGACAGGGTTTTGGTCCTGAGCCACGCCGACGCATTCTTCTTGGTACATACGTACTTTCGTCTGGTTACTACGATGCGTATTACAACAAGTCTCAGCAGGCACGAAAGCTCATCGGTCAGGATTTTACTCGAGCGTGGGAGGACGTCGATGTCATCATGATGCCGACAACTCCAACTCCTGCATTCAAACTTGGGGAAAAGCTCCATGATCCTGTTTCTATGTATCTTGCTGACGTGTTTACTGTGCCGTCGAACATTGCGGGTATTCCGACGATTTCTGTACCCTCAGGATTCGCTGCGAGAGACGGTGTAGATTTGCCACTTGGTATGCAGTTTGTTGCACCGCACTGCCGCGAGGACCTTTTGTTTTCAGTCGGCAAGGATTTTTTGGGAGAATAGGGTTTTGTTCGGGGTATAATAGAAACGTACTTTTAACATATGGCAGACGACGGACCAAGAAAAATACATCCGGCTGAGCCGGTGATCGTGATGTTCATCATCGCGACTGTTCTCGGCAGCCTTTCTATGCGTGCTCAGAATTTCCTTGGCACACACCACACGTTTCGTGAGTTTTTGTTGAATGTGTGGCTATTTCTCCAAGGTGAGCGGTCTTTTGCAGAGGTGATCGGTGCGAGTGGTAGTACAGCATTCGCCACCACCGTATTTCTTCTGAAGCTTTTTTCTTTTGCACTTTCAGTAGTTTTGGTTTTTGCGATTGTATCAACTCGCCTCAAATATAAAGCAATAAAGAATAAACTCATGGCCACAATCGCTCCGCCAGGGGAGATTGTGTATGGTGTGGCGCAGACATCTGAACGTTTTGTGAATCCACGTTGGGAAAAAGTTCTTGAGCATGTGAATTCGCCAAATCCAAGCGATTGGAAGCTTGCTATTCTCGAGGCAGACATAATGCTTGGCGATATGCTCGACAAAATGAGTTATCACGGCGCAACGATAGGTGACAAACTCAAATCAGTTGAGTCAAGCGACTTCGACACGCTTCAGCTTGCATGGGAGGCGCACAAAGTTCGCAACGCCATTGCTCATGAAGGTTCTGACTACGAGATAAACAAGCCCGAAGCAGAGCGTGTGATCAAACTGTTCCAAAAAGTGTTTGAAGAATTCAAGTATATTTAGGTTTTTGGGCGCCTTGATTCTGGCCTATATCGTGTTAGTATGTACTTTCGTTAGTCCATATATCGCGGGATAGAGCAGCGGTAGCTCGTCAGGCTCATAACCTGAAGGTCGTTGGTTCAAATCCAACTCCCGCAACACGTTTGTAATGTTTTTTTATTTGAATACATTCTGTCGGAGTAGCTCAGTTGGTAGAGCACAGGACTCATAAGCCTGGGGTCGTGGGTTCGATCCCCACCTCCGACACCAAGGAAAGTAAGCCGCAGCGGCTTACTTTTTTGTATACATGATAAGGATATAATACTGTCATGCCGGTACTAAGGAGATATAACAGAGATTTTTTCAAAAGCTGGAGTTCAGATATGTCATATGTTCTTGGATTTCTTTTTGCTGATGGAAATATAGTTAAAACAAAAAGAGGAACACACTTCGTGACTTTCTATTCTGCGGATAAACAACTTTTGTCTAATATAAAGATCGTAATGGGGCTTGATCATAAAATTTCTAAGAGGAACTCAAGATCAGGAAAGGTTTACAGGATTCAGGTTGGAAGCAGGGAAATGTATGATGATCTGCTTCGATTAGGACTGATTCCTAAAAAATCTAAAAGGATGAAAATGATAAATATACCAACAAAATATTTTGGGGACTTTGTTCGTGGTTATTTTGATGGTGATGGAAATGTTTGGTCTGGGTATATAAACAAAGACAGGAAGACAAAAACATTCGTATTGTATGTTAGTTTTACTTCGGCCTCGGTTGGATTTCTTAAGGATATGCTTTTGATGCTGAGGAAGTATGTAAATATTGAGGGTGGTGGTGTATATCCAGTAAAAAACAAGAATTGTGCACGACTTTCGCTTGCAACTAAAGACTCTTTGAAACTTTATAAAGTTATGTATAATACCTGCTACAGCCTCTTCCTTAGTAGAAAGAGGCGGGTATTTGAGAATTTCATAAAAATGCGGCCATAGCTCAACTGGTTAGAGCACTCGCCTGTAGACATGCAGCTTTCTCGAGAAATCGGGATTGAAACTCACTGGGATAACGGTGAAGGCTAAGTTCATGAGAATGAATATGCGAACACCGTGGGAACCCCTTATTTTAGGGGAGCGCCGTAGAGACTAGATACCAGGGCACCTGAAGGTTCGTCCAAGGTGAAGATATAGTCCACCCCATTACGAAAGTTTTGGACAAGTGCACGTGAGAGGTTGCCGGTTCGAGCCCGGTTGGCCGCGCAGAAGGTCACAATAGAAAGCATAAAATGAAACGAAAAAGCACCCGATTCACCGGGTGTTTTTTCTTTTTCGTGAGAAGGGAATTTTGACGTCATTTCATTTTTATTCTCCAGAATGCTATCCCCATTGACCAGTGAACGCTCGTTCACCTATACTGTACTCATAACAAATTTAGTAACGATTAAGTAAAAACGTATGGCAACACACATCGCACCAATGCTCGAAAAAAGAATTCGCGAACTCAACAAGAAAATTGATTCCAAAATTCTTCGGGGAAAATCATATCGAGAAGAGGCCAAGGAACACCGTCAGCTTCTTTCAAAGATGCGCTACGTAACACGCCGCAGCAACATTTTTGGACATTCGCTTTCTTTCCTTCATTTGTTCTAGACTGAGTATCTACTCTTATGTACGAACAATACAAACAAAAAATTTTAACATTCTACAGTACGCATAAGCGCATGCCTGTATATCGAGAGATGATGTCCATTCTCGGACTCAAGTCAAAAAACTCGATTTACAAACTCGTCCAAAAACTTATCGACGAGGGCGCTATAGAAAAGGATTCAAGTGGACGGCTCATACCAAAGCGTCTTTTAGGGGAAATACCTTTGCTTGGTGTGGTAAAGGCTGGATTTCCGTCTGTCGCTGAGGAGCAAGTGCTCGACACGATGAACCTTGATGAATTTCTTATTCGTCGCAAGGACTCAACATACCTCCTCGAGGTAGACGGCGAGTCCATGATCGACGCACACATTGCTCCCGGGGATCTTGTTATTGCTGAGCGTACAAATGTCGCAAAAGACGGAGACATTGTTATTGCTGAAGTCGACGGGGATTGGACAATGAAATACTTCAGACAACGTCTTGGTCGAGTGTGGCTTGAGCCTGCAAACAAGAATTTCAAACCAATTTATCCTACTGAGGAACTTCGTATTGCTGCTGTGGTTAAGGGTGTGGTTCGCAAGTACGGACGATAGCTCTCCATATATGGCAGGAGAGTACAACAAAGAATTTCCACGAGCAATCGTGCATGTGGACGGCGACGCCTTTTTTGTTGCATGTGAGGTCGCGTGCAACCCGGCACTACGAGGTAAGCCTGTGGTAACTGGTGCTGAGCGCAAGATCGCTTCTGCATTGAGCTATGAGGCTAAGGCGCTTGGTGTCAGCCGTGGTATGCCAATCCATGAGATTCGTAAGAATTTTCCTCAGGTTATTGTTATACCGTCACATTACAGATTGTACGAGATTTTTTCTGGGCGCATGTATCGGATTCTGCAGCGCTATACTCCTGTTGTTGAGTGGTACAGTGTTGATGAATGTTTTGCGGATATCACTGGGCTCGACAAAGAGCTCGGCAAGTCATACGAGGATATTGCTCGAAGTATAAAAGATACGCTTGCGAGCGAGCTCGGTATTACTTTTTCACTTGGGCTTTCTCCGACCAAAGTACTCGCCAAAGTCGCATCCAAAACTCGAAAGCCCAACGGTTTCACTATGATCCCTCAGTCAAAGATCTCTGATTTCATATCTCAGGTGCCGCTTGGTAAGGTGTGGGGGATCGGGCCGCAGACAAGTAGATATTTAGCTCAGTTTGGTATGCAGACAGCGTTTGATTTTGTGCAAAAGAGTGATGAGTGGGTCGCTCACCACTGCGCAAAACCAGCTGCGCAGATTAGGCTCGAACTTTCCGGCCGTCCACTTTTTTCTATTCATAGTGGCAAGCGGGAGGCGCATCAGTCACTGAGTAGTACCGAAACTTTTTTCCCAACATCGTCAAAACCAAGTTTTTTATTATCAGAACTTTCGCGGCACGTAGAGGATGTTGCTCGGAGTGCGCGGCGCGAGGGTCTTGCGGCGACGCGAATTTCTTTTTTTCTCAAAACTCGCGATTTTCGCTACCGCAGAGCAGAATGTGTGCTTGCTTCGCCGACAGCGGTGCCGCATGTGCTCGTTGAGGCAGTTCGAGCGAAATTTCCCGAGATATTCGATGAAGATTTTTTATATCGTGCAACAGGTGTCACGCTCTGGGGTCTCGTTCCACTTTCGCACGTGTCACAGGATCTGTTCAGTACTTCCTTCGACGAACCCGAGCACAACCGTTCTCGTGAGTTATACAAAATAATCGACTCAATTGTTGATCGCTGTGGCAACCGAATTCTTCACCTGTGTTCAAGTCACAGCGCGTTTTCTCGTCGAACCAAACGCCCACGTCAGTTTTCGATTCCAATCATTGGCAAAGTTTCTTGATTCTTCAGTTTCATACTGTTGGTTTCGTTTGAAAACAGCCTCAAAATGTAATATCATTTCGAGGCTGTTTCGCCGTTGTGTTGGTGTGCCGTTGTAGCTGTTTTGGTAGGTATAGGAATTTGAACGCCGTTGTAGCTGTGTGCCGTTGTAGCTGTTTTGGTAGGTCTAGAGTTGGTGTGCCGTTGTAGCTCAGTTGGTAGAGCACGTCATTGGTAATGACGAGGTCACCGGTTCAATCCCGGTCAACGGCTCCAGAAAGTGAGAAATTAAAGTCCGTAGAATTCGTGCTCAGAACGATACTGTTCGACATCAAGAATGATGCTTTCCATGGTAGTCACTGCCTCGACAGGGTATGAACCATTTGCAGATTCTTCTGAAAGCATGACAGCGTCAGATCCGTCGAAGACTGCGCCAGAAACGTCCATGATTTCTGCGCGGGTCGGTGTTTTGCTTTTTGTCATTGAGTAAAGCATCTGGGTTGCGGTGATAACCGGCTTTTGCGCCGCCTTTGCTTTTCTCAGGATTTCTTTTTGAACAAAAAGAAGTTTTCCGAACGGAATGGCATTGCCAAGATCGCCGCGAGCAATCATCACAGCGTCGGCGACATCGATAATTTCGTCGATTTTTTCTACTGCTTCAGAACGTTCGATCTTCGCTATGACAGGAATACGTGAACCGAGATGTTCGAGCTGAGTTTGAAGGTCGCGAATATCAGCAGCACTGCCAACATATGAAAGGGCAATGTATTCGACGTGTTGTGCAACACCGAACTCGATATCGCTCCGATCCTTTTCCGTAATGATACTTTGGTTGGCAGATTGTGCGTCGTTGAAGCGGTGACCGTCCGCGTCTTGGATACGAGGGCCAGAGAGGTCGAGGATGATCGGCACAGTGCGGCCGAGGTTTTGTGCAGCAGTACGAATATTCTGAATGTACTCAGCGTGCTTCTCATGAGTGCCCCAAGAAAAATTGAGTCGAGCGACGTCCATGCCCGCGTGAATCATTTGTTCTAGTATGTCGACAGTACCTGAAGATGGTCCGATTGTTGCTACGATCTGTGTTTTTGATATTTTCATATAATTTCTGCGAGTCGGTCGTATTTTACCATGCGTTCTTTTGGACCAGGTGCGCCCGCTTTGAGTCCAAATGTTCTGAATGCAAATGCAAGGTCGGCAATAAAATCGTCAGTCGTTTCACCGCTGCGATGACTGACGATGCATTCGATGCCGTGCTTGCGTGCAAGCTGCATCGTGTCGAGCGTTTCGCTCAACGTACCGATTTGGTTTGGTTTGATAATCAAAGCGTTTATGCTTTCGGCATCGATTGCTTGGCTCAGGCGGGCAGTGTTTGTCACCGTGAGGTCATCGCCGATGATGCGAAGATCAGGATATTTTTTGTGAATTGCTGCAAACGAAGCAAAGTCTTCTTCTTGGAATGGATCCTCGATTGAAAATATGTTGAACTCGGAAATGATTGCGTCGTAGTATGCCGCGAGTTCAGCTGCTGTCATCTGGGAATCGTCGACTGAGTATGATTTTTGGGGATCAAAAAACGAAGATGCGGCAACATCGAGACCGATGCGCACACTGTCGGAGAGTCCGTTTGTTTTGATCGCTTCTGCGAGAAACTGTAGTGGTGGGTGAGGGGAACCGATTCGTGGAGCAAAACCGCCTTCGTCACCAAGTCGCATCGAACCCTCGCCAAGTTCGCGCATGATGATTTCGCCGAGTGTTGTTTGAATCGCTTTTGTTTGTGTGATTGCTTCTCGGACATTGTCAGAGCTTGGGATAACTTGGTACTCCTGGAATGTCGGACCTTGTTCAGTGTGTTTGCCTCCATTAATAAGATTTAAAAAAAGAAGCGGGACGCGGCGGTCAGATGGGGCAATATGTGCAAGTGTGCGAAGGTGTTCGAAAACAGGAATGTTTGCAGAAGCTGCAGCGGCTTTTGCACATGCAATACTGACGCCGATCATGGCATTGCCGCCGAGGAAATCTTTGTTTGGTGTGCCGTCGAGTTCGTGCATGATCGCGTCAATCTTTTTTTGATCAGCGACATTGAGCCCGATAAGCGCAGGCGCGATGTTGTCGTGGATTCGAGAAATCGCTCGGTCAACACCGAGACCTTTGTATGCATCTGAGTCGCCATCGCGGAGCTCGTGAGCCTCATGTGCACCGGTGCTTGCTCCAGACGGAACAGAAAAACTTGCAGACGCGGTGTTCGTGTCGATCGTCACTTTGATCGTTGGTGTACCTCGAGAATCGAATACTTGCTCAGTGACAATTGTTTTTATGGTGTGACGAGACATGGTTATGTTGTGATTGGTCCGACAACAACGCACATGAGATCAGAAACATTGGCTCCGGTCGGTCCAGTCATGATAAGGTCGCCAAGGTTTTGGAAAAACGTACCCGAATCAAAATTTTCTTTTGCTTCCGGAGCGTTAAGTCCGTGGTCTGTGCTCCGATGAAGTGAGTCGGTGTCGACGATTGCTCCAGCGCTGAGCGAGTTGTCGATGCCGTCAGACGCTAGAAAAATTGCCGCAGACTCTGCGGGGAGCTTGTCTATTGCTTCGAGTGCCATGTATGAACATCTGCCACCGCTACCGCCATGTTTTTTGACCTCAAGGATCGGTTCACCGGCGGCGAGAATCACGGAGGATTTTCCGCGTGAAGCACTTTCTTTTACGAGATCCTCGACTGCTTCTTTGGGCGCGTCATACATTTCTGAAGAAATAATATGTGGCTCAAGACCGAGCTCGCGCGCTTTGCTTGCCATTGCTTCGAGCGCGGTTTCATTTGATACAAGAACAATGTTGTGCACTTTTTCGAAATATTTGTCTTCCTTTGGAGTTTCAATGAGTTTGAACTCACCAAGTCCGCGATCGCGAATAATTTTTTCGGCGTCGGCAATCGTGCTCACATCTTTGTATGTTGGCCCAGAAGCGACTTGGTCGTAGTGGCTGCCTGGAACGTCAGAGAAAATAAGCCCTACAACTGTTGCAGGGTAGAGCGCCTTTGCCAAACCGCCACCCTTGAGATATGAAATATGTTTGCGAACAAGATTGAGTTCCTGAATCGTGCCGCCCGTAGAAAGGAACTTGTCGTAGAGTTCTTGTCCTTGCGCGCATTCATCTTCTGGCCAGCAAAGTAGGGCAGAACCTCCACCAGAAATGATTGCGATTACGAGATCTGTCTCCACTGATGTTTCGCTCATATCAAAAATTTTCTTGCTGATTGCTACGTTTTGGGACGATGGGCGTGGATGACTGCCTGCATATGTTTCGATCACCTCGCATTGCGCGGTCTCAAGGCCGATCACAATGCCGTCTTTGATATTGCTGCCAAGTATTTTTTCTAGAGCAAAGGCAGCGTCGCACGACGCCTTGCCGAATCCGATTACACGAATGCGTTTGAACAGAGAAATATCAAATGTCTGATCTTTTACTCGGAGCGTGTTGTCGCTGAGAGAAATAGACTGAGAAATGATTTGTGCGGTGTCGATCGCAGCAAGTCCAGCCTCGGCGATCTGGAGTGCGGCGGTACGGACCGGGGTGGTAGCAAGTGAATCAAAGTTTTGAATGCGGTGTTCTGACATCTGTTTTTGGTTACCTCTGGTTACTATGAATTACTACGAAGGAATTTTTACGGCGTTCTGTGTGTTTCCTGAGGAAAAATTAATAATGTTTTGAGCGGTCGTGTGCATGATTTCTCGGATTGCTTCGTCTGAGTCGAACGCAATGTGCGGTGTCACAACAACCTGCGGAAGGTTGATGAGCGCATGGTTTTCTGCGAGCATGCGCATGTTTTTTATACTCTCTGGTCTGTCTGCGAGTAGATGAACCTCTTCTTTCAAATCTTTTTCACCCTCGAGCACATCGAGCGCTGCTTCGGCGATGATGCCTTCGCTGAGTGCCCAGAGTAATGCTTCGGTGTCGACGATCTCACCACGCGCAGTGTTCACGAGGTGCGCGCCGCGTTTCATGAGCTTGATGTTTTCTTTATTGATGAGGTGATGCGAATCTTTATTGTACGGTACGTGAATAGTGACAATGTCAGCATGAGAAAGTACATCGGTAAGTGGCATATATTCGAGCCCGGTTTCTTTAGCAAATGTTTTGTCTGGGAATGCATCGTAGCCGATAAGCTTCATGCCAAAAGAGGCAGCAATGTGAGCGACGTTTTTGCCGATTCTGCCCGTGCCAAGAATACCAAGTGTTTTGCCACGAAGGTCGAAGCCGCGTAGTGATGTTGGGTTGAAATCGCCATGCTGCTTGAGCTGAGCCTGTGCCTGCGCGATATTTCGCGAGAGGTTTAGCATGAGCGCAAAGGTGAACTCGGCTACTGTGTATGAACCATAGCCCGGGACGTTGCATACAACGATTCCTTTGGTGTTTGCATGAGCAACGTCAATATGATCGAAGCCGGTTGAGCGTGTGACGATGAGCTTTAGGTTTGGTAGGGAATCGATGACTTCTTTGGACACGTCAGAACCAACAAAAACCGAAAGAACTTCAGTTCCGCTTATGTCGCCATGACTATTTATATTTGTAGGCTTGAGTGCTGCGTCAACAAAAACAATTTCTTTGTCGGATAAAAGGTCTGTAAACACCCGTTTTTCCTCGGGTGTAGTTTCAAAAAATGTTAACTTCATATGCCCATAATTTTAGCATATGAATTTTGGGGAATTTTTGCTAAAGTTTTCCCATTAAATGCCGATATAGTTCAGTGGCAGAACACTGCTTTCGTAAAGCAGGAACGTGGGTTCGATTCCCACTCTCGGCTCTATTACTCAAACGCAAGTAGGGCGACCATCGCAAGGATACCGATACCAATAGCGACAAGCTGAAGGACAGACTGTCCTGGATGTTTTGTTTTGTGAAGCTCGGGAACGAGGTCGCTCATCGCAAT
>CXWK01003466.1_pt1 | contig 28301 bp, 23 predicted proteins | sample 590851 | NCBI WGS metagenome assembly CXWK01 (sample SAMEA3498364, study PRJEB10139) | wastewater metagenome | biome: wastewater treatment plant; material: activated sludge | place: Denmark | collected 2014-08-01
GTCAACATGCCGTCCGGCCTGCGGCCTCTTGGGGGGTGATGGTAGAAAAATCTTCCATCCCGTCCCGGGCCTGGTGGGGGGCCTTTCGGGACCCGAATCCCGCCGAGCGCCAGAACCGCAATCTGTCCTAACGTCGCCGGGGTGGGGGCGGCGAGGGTCACCAACAGCGACCAGAAGCCCGCCGACTTCCTCGACGACCCCGCCGACTTCGGTGTCAACCCTCACGCCACCTGGAAGCCGCTCACCGCGCTGCCCGCCCCGCCCGACNNCGCCCCGCCCGACACCGACAACCCCGACGACCACCGCGCCTGGGCCCAGGACTGGGCCCAGGCCACCAACGTGCGGGCCCGGGCCGCAGAAGCCAACCTCCAACACCAGGTCGCCGCCGCGATCCGACAAGCCCGAACGATGACGAAGAACGCGCTGGCCCACCACGAGGAGCGGCACCGCCACACCAACCCGCCGCCGCCCGCCCCCTGGCCGACGCCGCCGACCGACGGCGAGATCGCCGAAGCTCTCGGCTGGGAACGCCACTACCTCGCCGGCACCCTCAACGGCAGCCGCCGCGCCAGCGTCGCCGACCTCGTCGCCGTCTACGAAGCCGCCCGCCGCCTCGGCCTCCCAGTCGACATCGCGGTGTTCCCCGCCTGGTCCGACACCGCCGACATGTACCCGCCGGCACCCACCGCGCAATGACCGCATCGCTCACCGTCCATGCGCCCCGCCCGCCCGGCCGGAACCCCCGGCCGCCCAAGACGAGCAGAGCGACTATCTGAACGCGGCGTCGATCACAATCGACAGTCTCGCGCGGTTCCCGCCGCCTGTCGAACGCGTGTTCCCTCCCGTGGGTTCCCGGCCGCACCGGGCTGGGACGCGTAGCTTGGGACCCCGTGGCCAGACCCCGCCGCAAGGCCCCCGCCGAGCACTTCGCCGACAGCGCCTGGCCCGACGGTGACACCGACGACCCCGCCGCCGCCGCAGCAGCAGCGTTCGCCGCCCGGCTCAGAACCGTCGCCGCCGGCCGCAGCTACCGCCAACTCGAAGCCCTCACCGGCGTCGACCACACCGCCATCGCCAAAACCATCACCGGCGCCACCTGGCCCGACCTCGCCACCATCGCCAAACTCGAACACGGCCTCGACACCGACCTGTGGCCCGGCCGAACCCCACCCCAAATGCACGCCCCACACCCCGACCCCACCTAACGTGTCGGTAAGAATCAACACGTCACAGGGTCCGGGTATAACCACCCGAGGCCCTTCAACCCCCAGGCGGACCCCAGTGAGCATCACCACCGGCCACGGCGACCTCGATCCGCTGTACGCACGCCCGGTCCCGTCGAAGCGCACCGGCGCCATCTACAACACCTTCTCGTACCCGACGAAGATCGACGCCGAAGCCGTCGCCATGTTCATCGCTGGCCACACCAAGCCCGGCGACACGGTCCTTGACGTCTTCGGTGGAAGCGGCAGCACCGGCATCGCAGCCCGACTGTGCGACCAGCCAACCGACCGGATGGTCGAAATGGCCGAGGATCTCGGGTTGGACATTGAATGGGGGCCGCGGACCGCCGTCATCTACGAGCTCAGCCCGCTCGGAGCGCTGCTCGCCGAGGTGATGTGCGACCCGCCCGCCCCGAAGGCATTCCAGGCTGCTGCGATGAGCCTGATTGACGACGCGGCTAACGCCGCAGCCTGGATGTACGACGCCGAGGACCCCGACGGGAACGACGGGTTCGTCCGGTACGTCATCTGGACCGACTTGCTCGCCACACCGTGCTGCCGGTCCCAAGTGACCCTCTGGGATGCCACAGTCACCCTCAACCCGGTCGTCATGAACAAGGCATTCCAGTGCCCGACATGCGACGGCAACGTGGCGATCACCGGCTGCGACCGGGTGACCGTCGAGCAAGCCGACCCCGTTACCGGGAAAGCGATTCGCCAGCGGAAGCGAGTACCAGCACAGGTCTACGGGCAGACAGGAAAGCGGACATGGTCCCGCCCGCCGACGGCATCCGACCTGGAACGGATCGCTCGCATCGAGGCGACACCGCTAGCCGGGAAGGTGCCGTCGAAGAAGATCGAGTGGGGCGACCTGTACCGATCCGGCTACCACACCGGCATCGAGAGGTTCCACCACCTCTACACACCCCGGAACCTCCGTGCCCTGTCCGAACTCTGGTCACGGATCGGCAAACAGCCTGCCCGCCTCCGCCCCGCGCTCCGGCTGCTCGTCCTCAGCTACAACGCCACCCACTCCAGCCTGCTCGCGCGGGTCGTTGCGAAGAAGAACCAGAGGGACTTCGTGGTCACCGGCGCTCAATCCGGGGTCCTCTACGTCAGCGGCCTCCCAGTCGAGAAGAACGTGTTCGACGGCGTCCGCCGAAAGGTCAAAACGTTCACCCAAGCGTTCGAGCAGACCGCCGACAGCACGAGCGAGGTCAGGGTCGTCAACGGGTCCAGCACCGCCCTCGACCTCGACGACAACTCGATCGACTATGTGTTCACCGACCCGCCATTCGGGGACTTCATCCCGTACGCCGAGGTGAATCAGGTGAACGAGGCATGGCTCGGCCAGCTGACGGACCGCACGAACGAGGCGATCGTCAGCCGCTCACAGGGCAAGGGCGTCGACGAGTACGCCCGCCTCATAGGCGAGGTGTTCAGCGAGGTGTCTCGGGTCGTGAAGCCGACCGGAGCGTTGACCGTGGTGTTCCACGCGTCGAAGCCCGCCGTCTGGCAGGCGCTCGGCGACGCGTTCGGTGATCACGGCCTCACGGTTGAGCGAACCAGCGTCCTCGACAAAACGCAGGTGAGTTTCAAGCAGGTAGTCCACGATGGAGGCACCCGGGGCGACGCCGTGTTCCTCCTCCGCCCCGCCGTCGACACGGACGATCGTGGGACTCCGGCGGTCATCGACAAGGCGAGGCTGATCGCCATGCTCAAGGCCGACGCGGACGGCAACGCCGACGAGCTCACGCCCCGTCGTCTGTACTCCCGTTACGTCGCCAGGTGCGTAGAGAGAGGCGTTCCCGTCGACTACGGCGCACCGGAGTTCTATGCACTCGTGTCCACCGACGGTGACGTCGCCGGCCGTGGCGTCGCATGAGCACCGCAGCGGTCATGTCGCTCGAGACCCGGAAGCGCCTCGGGCAGTTCTTCACGGGCGAACCGCTCGCCCGTCTTCTCGCCGCCCTCGCCGGCGCCGACAGCGCCCAGAGCGTGATCGACCCCATGGGTGGGTCCGGGGACATGGTCGTCGGGGCGCTCGCCGTCTCCGACGAGGCGATCCCTGTCGCAGCGGCCATCGAGATCGAGCCTGTCGCCGCGGCCGGATGCGCTGAACGGCTCGGGCACCGAGCGTCGGTCATCCACGGCAGCGCGTTCGCCCCGAGCTCATGGGCATCGCTTCCGGGTCGCTGGGACCTGGTGATCACCAACCCCCCGTACGTGAGGTACCAGACCGGAGCGACCGAGGGTGGCGAGGACTTCGACATCCCATCCGCTGAGCAGATCCGAGCGGGTCTCATCGAGCTCATCGACGCTGACGGAGACCTCAGCGCTGACGAGCGAGATGCGTTCCTTCACTGTGCCCGGCGGTACAGCGGCCTCGCCGACTTGGCCGTCCCGTCGTGGCTCCTGTGCGCGTCAAAGGTCGCAGTGGGTGGCCGGCTGGCCGTTCTCGTGCCGAACACGTGGCTCTCACGGGACTACGCCGCACCCGTGCTGTACGTGCTTCGCCGGTTCTTCGACATCGAGTACGTCGTCGAAGACAAGGACATGACATGGTTCGACGACGCGCTCGTCCGAACCACTCTCGTGGTTGCCCGACGCACCGCCGACAAGGGCACCGCGTTCGCTGCCGGCTCCCACCTGCGACTCGCCCTGCCCGGGTCAGCAGCGGACGCCCGAAGCATCGTCGGCGCCGCCCTCCCGGACTCCGCTCGGCCGGAGACGGACTTCGCGAACGCAGCCTCCGACGTTCTGCGGTCCGGCACGGCCCGTCTCGCCGGGATTGCCACGGACATCTCAGACGAGAGCGACCTGATCGGGGCACTCAGGCGGGCCGGCCGCCGCCGGCCGTGGCCGTGCACAGTCGAGGCCGGCGGCGACAGCCGCAACGCGGTTCCCGAGCGCCTCCGCCGTCTCGTCCCGGTGGAGCCGCTCAACACCGTCACGCTCACCGACGTCGGCTGGACCGTCGGGCAAGGACTCCGTTCAGGCGGCAACGACTTCTTCTACGTCACCCGCACCGCGCCCGGCGAGTACCAGTCGCCGATCCTCGCCGGCGAGACGCTCCGCCTCCCCGACGACGCAGTCCGCCCAGCTGTGCGCCGCCAAGCCGAACTACCGGCCGCCGGCCAGCCGACAGCAGTCACCGGGACCGCGTCGTATGTCCTTGTACTCGATGCGTGGGCGCTCGCCGACGACATCGAGCACGCAGGCGGCCCGAAGCCGTGGAAGCCGATGACCGGCGACCTCGAACGGCTCGCCCGCGCGGCCTCCGTCTTCGAGTACGAGCGCAGCAACACAAAGGTCCCGTTGCCGTCGCTGTCCGCGGTCAAGACCAACGTCCGCCCAGCGTCGAAGCGCACCGGATCGGCCGCCCGGTTCTGGTACCACCTGCCTCCGCTCGCTCCCCGGCACGTCCCTGTCCTGTTCGTCGCCCGAGTCAACAGCAGACACCCGCGGGTCTTCGCCAACCCCGACGAGTTCGTGGTTGACGCCAACTTCTCGACGCTTTGGCCCACCACGGATGACGCCGTCCCCGCGCCTGCTCTGCTCTCGCTGCTCAGGACCAGGTGGGCCGCGGCCGCTCTGGAGATACTCGGCACCGTCCTCGGAGGCGGCGCGCTCAAGGTCGAAGCCACGCACCTGCGTCGGCTCCCGCTCCCTTTGCTTACACCGGAGCAGATCGCTCTACTCGCCACCGCCGGCGAGACCCTCATGCGATCAGCGCCGGCTGACCTGGCCGCTGTCGACGAGACAGTCGCCGCCGCCCTCGGCGTACAACACCCCGCCAACGTGGTCGTCGCCGCCGGCGCGCTCGCAACGTCCCTTCTCGACGCCCGCATTGGAGGACCCCTGTGACCGACGCCAACGAACCGCCCGCCTTCGACAAAGATCAGGTCAAGCAGTTCATCAGCGCAGCGGCCCAGAACCGAACAGCGAAGAAGAACGAGACGGTTGTCCGGCAGGTTCTCGTCGCGCACCTTGCCCGGATCTTCCCTCCCCCTTCGCCGTGGTGGGTCACCCATCACATGCACGGCGCCGAGGCGCACCTCAAGTACCGCAAAGGAGACCTGCTGGCCCGAGGCTTCGGCGACAGCGTCGTTGGCGCCACCGCCATCGAATACGAGTCGAACCTCGACGACACCAGCAAGTTCGCCGAGGGATACGGACAGGTCGAGCAATACTGCGCGGGCCTCCTGAACCAAGGAATCGACCCGGTGACCGTGCGCGGCATCCTCAGCGACACCGTCGAGTGGCGCGCCTACGAACTCGGCAGCGTCCCGTCCAAGGCGCCGGGAGCATACGCCCAAGACGACATCCAGCTTGTCGAGATCGAGGCTCTCGTCTGCGACCCTGCCGACCCGAACGCGGCTGACCGTCTCGTGGACTTCTGGCTCCGGCACCTCGCCCGGGCGGGCACCCGCCCCCTGACCGCTCGGAGCGTCGCTGAGTACCTGGCACCGACATCGGTAATCGCCGAACCGAGCCTGGCAGCACTCCGTGTCGCAGTCAGCAACCTGATGACCGCCGACCCGGACGCAGCCCAGCTCGTGTCCGAGCTCTGGACCAAGTTCGTTTCGTACCTGAGCGAGCACACCCCAACCGAGTTCGACCAGGACACCTATGTCGCAGAGTTCTACGTCGCCGTTCTCGCCCGGCTCATGTGCGCCAACGTCATCGCTAAGCGCGCTTTGCGAAGCACCGACGCCGAGCTCGACTCGATCCTCAACGGGCAGTTCTTCGTCAACCGGGGCATCAATCGTCTCGTCGAGTACGACTACTTCGGCTGGCTCACCGCACCGAAGCACATCGGCACGATCCGGCCCTGGGCCGCCACGCTCCAAGCCGACCTCGCGGCTTTCAACTTCGGCGACGAGGCGTCGGAGGACCTGTTCGGCGAGATGGTCACCCAGTTCGCCGGCCGCAAGCAACGGCTGCTGCTCGGCCAGGAATGGACTCCGAAGTGGCTCGCCGGGCAGATGGCAGACCACCTGTTCAGCCGGCTGGGAGACAAGGCCCCCCGATTCGTCGACATGTGCTGCGGGTCGGGAGCGATGCTCGTCGAGGTCACGAAGCGGGCCCGTGAACGAGCGAAGGCGGCGGGCCTGGCAGAAGGGTCGCAGGAGGCGCTCGACTACCTGGAACAGGCTGTCACGGGCTTCGACATCGACCCGCTCGCCGTGATCCTCGCGAAGGTCAACTGGGTCGTTGCCAACCGAGACTGGCTCGAACCGTTCAACGGCAAGAACAGCGTCTCTGTGCCCGTGTACCACGTCGATTCCCTGTTCGCCCTCGCTCCCGTGTTCACCAACGACCTGGGCATGAACGCCGACGCAGCCACCTACACGCTCCAACTCGACAACCTCGAGGTCAACCTGCCCGCCGCGCTCATCACCCCCGCTCTCCAGCGGTTCTTCGACGACTTGGTCGAACGCATCTACCGAGTCGGCATCTCGGACACCACGCTGGACGACCAACTGGCGCAACAGATGATCGACGCCGCGACGGCGGCAGCGGCGCCGACCCTCGACCAGAACGCCAAGGCGTCCGCCAAGCAGTTCGCCCTAGACCTCGCCGACGCGTTGAGCGTCCTGCACGCCAAGGGCCGCAACGGAGTGTGGGCATTCGTCATTCGGAACAGCTACCGACCGTCGCTTGTCGTCGGCCAGTTCAACGGGCTCATCTCAAACCCTCCGTGGCTCGCGCTGAGCCGCATCGCCAACAACCCGTTCGAGAAGGCTGTCAAGAACCGCGCTGGTCGGTACGGGTTGACACCTGCCGGGTCGGCGTTCCTACACCTTGACATGTCAACGACGTTCCTGGCGTACGCCGTAGACCGGTACCTCGAAGACGGAGCGGTCGTCAGCTGCGTGCTTCCAGGCACCGTGAGACGCGGAGCTCACCACAAGCCGTTCCGTGAGCAGGTCGGCCGCCACGACGGCACGTCAGCGAGCTTCGACCTGGATGTCGACGAGGTCTGGCAGGTCGAGCGAGACACGTTCAAGAACATCGCCGCCGTCGTGTTCGGGACGAAGAAAAAGCCCACAACCAAGTCGCAGATCACAGGGTTCGAGATCGGGCCAAGCACACCGCGCACGCCAGCCAATCTGTACGTCAACTCCTTGGGCGACCGTCTGATCTGGGGCGACACCGCCGGCTGGACCCAGCCCGCCGGGTATCCCGATGGGCACTTCCAGCAGGGCGCCGACCTCATGCCCAGGACCTGCGTTTTCGTTGGCGCCGTCCCGGCAGGGACGGCGCGCGTCACGATCAGCGCACTGGAAAAGACCTCGGACACCTACTACCTCGTAGCGGACGCCGAGAAGGCGAAGGACTTCGAGCCCGCCACCAAGACCATCCCGTCGAAGTTCCTGACACACGCCTGGGTCTCGAAGCACCTTGCCCCGTTCGACCTCGCCGGCCCCTCTCCTACCCTCATCCCAGCCGAACGCGACACATCGGCAGACACCTGGCGCGAGATGCCAAGCGGGTCGATCACCATCGAACCGTTGATCCAGACCCACTTCGACGAGACGACAAACGCAGCCGGCAAGAAGACAACCAGCTCGTTCTTCCAGCAGTTGGACACCCGGTCCAAGCTGACCAGACAGCGGATCGGCACGACAGGATGGCTGGTGATGTACGGGGCCGGCGGCGGCATTCCGGCAGCCGCCCACAGCCCACTGGCTCGGTTCGCTACCGACCCGGTGATGATCGACCAGACCCTCTACTGGGCAATCGCGAGCACCGAGGACGAAGCCCTCTACATCGTCGGGCTCCTGAACAGCACTGCACTACACGGGCGGGTGGAGGCGTACGCCCCAGAGGGCCTGTTCGATAAGCGCCACCTCCACACGCTCCCCGCCCTGTTCGTGCCGAGCTTCGACTCATCGAACCAGAAGCACGCCGACCTCGCCTCCATCACACAGGCACTCATCGACGAACTCGCAGCAGCAAGAGCAAGCGACCCCAAGCTCCAAGAGCGTTTCGACCCCAACAAGGGGCTCGGCGCACGTCGAACGGCGATCCGCAAGGCCATCAATGGCCTCCCCAGCTACGTCGACTACGACGCGGCCGCAGAAGACATCTACTCCTGACCCGACCAACCCCCGTCAGGGAGGGCACCGTTGTCGATACGGACCGCCCACAAAGAGGGCGGCTTGTCGGCGCCGCTCCGACTCGGCTCCGTGCCGTCCGGTCGAGGTAGGCCCGCCACGGACGAATCGACGCAGCCGAGAACCGCTCATCCGGCCCGGCCGGTCCGGTGTGCTCCGCAGGGGGCCCGGTCCGACCTGATCGCCGCCGTCGACCGTCACCTCATGGGGCATGTTGATGGCTCGGGCCGGACCCTCTCCGCCCAGAAGCGCCACCCGAGAGGCCGATGTCAGAACCGCGGGTCCGGCGGCTGAGAGCTACAGCACACTGAATCCGACCCCGCCTGGACGAATGGAGAGCCAGGCCCGGCCGCAAGCGCAGGATGAAGAAACTCCGCCGTGCAGCGGCCGTCGCCTGCGCCGTAACCGTCGACGTGGCCGTCGGGGGAATCGGTGTTGGACCCCTCGTCGGATGGGCGGCCGGCGGGTTCGCGGCCGTCACGCTGGCGGGCCTATGGATCCAGCAGTAGCCGCGGCAGTAGAGGAACCCCCGAATGACGACAAGCCCCAGACCATGCCGAGGGACCACCACGAGAAGGACCCCCCGTCCCCCGGCCAAAACGGCCGGGTTCCCCAGCGGCGGGCGGCATCTTGCCTCTCATGGCCAAGTGCGAGAAATGGACCATAGACGGCCTTCGGTGCCAACGGCGGGTCAAGACCCCTGGCGACCCGTGCGGGATGGTGCATCACGACCCGTCACGAGTCGTCAGCCAGGATGTCCACAGGACAGCGACCCAAAGATTCTGGAACCAGGCGGACCCCCTCGTAGCAGGCGGCAACGGATCCCTCGCCCCGGCCGTCGTGACCGTGGCGGGAGCTGCCGTCGCCGCTGGCATCGTTGGCGGCCCTGGAGCGGGGGCAGCGGCGGCGAAGGCAGCGGCGGCGACGACCGCGGCGGACGGATGGGCAGCCCGCCTGCGCACGCGGAAAACTACCCGCCAGGAGCGGAAGGACCGGAAGTACGCGACAAAGCTAATGGCGGTTGCGCCGGGCAACGAGGATCTACGGTCCCCGTGGCTCAAGCTGGCGAACCAGGCAAGGATGTGGAGTGCGGGGCTCGACCGGCGACTGGCGGCCCGTGTCGGCAGGCCGCCGACATCGCCGGGTGAATGGGAGACCAAGAGACAGGAGCACAAAGAGCAGAAACGGCAGCACGAGGCCGGCGAAGCCCTGAGCGACCTAGCCCTCTCCGGCAATGTGGGCGAGGACGCTCTTGCAGTGATCGCCGCATACAAGAACATCCCAGGCAACCACGACCACATCATCCTCTCGGCCATCGTCGACCGCCACGGCCCCGCCTACGCGTGGGCCCGTCGACTCGTTGCTGCCCGCCCTGACCTCGACGACGAACTCCTGGTGCGACTCGCTCTGGACGAGGACCGGGGCATCCGGACAGCGGTGATGAACCGGGACATTCTGGGCTCCGAGTTCCTGCGTAGGGTTGTGGACGCCACCTCCGACCAGCCGGATAAGACCTCAGAGGTGCGGGAGGGGGCGGCCAGGCACCCGGAGACCCCACCCGACGTTCTCGCTCTCCTGGCGGGCGACAAGTCGAGAGCGATACGGCTCCTGTTGGTTCAGAACGCGAACACCCCGTTCGAAACGATAAAGGCTCTCCATGACGCCGACCCCGCTCTCGTCGACGACTCTTTGGCAGGGATGAGCTGGTCCGACAACCCGAACTGTGCTCCCTTCTCGGCAGATGCGAGGCGATGGATCCACGCGGCAGGGTCCGACGACGTCGATCCTGATGCGTTGGCGCTTCTCGCCGCCGGGGACCTCCCCTTCCTCGATCGCGTGCAGAAACAGCTGGTGGCGAGTGCAGCGATTGCCAACCAGCGGGCCCTGCCTGAGACACTGACCGTCCTCGCCGCCGACGGGGACCGGCGGGTCCGTCTGGGGGTGGCCGGGAACCCGAACACGCCGGCTGGGACGCTGGCCCGCCTCGCCGCCGACGAAGACGAGTGGGTTCGTCGGGCCGTGCTGGATAACCCGAACGCTTCGGTCGAGGCCCGGGCGCGGGCGGTCCCGGCTGCCGACCGAGCCCAACGCCTGTTCCTAGCGGAGAACTCGGGCACGCGGCCGGAGTTCTTGGCCGCCCTCGCCGCCGACGAAGACCGGATGATCCGTCTAGGGGTGGCGGCCAACCCCGGCACCTCGCCTGAGACACTGACCGTCCTTGCCGCCGACGGGGACCGGGAGGTCCGTCGAGGGGTGGCGGACAACCCGAACACGCCGGCTGGGACTCTGACCCGCCTCGCCGCCGACGAAGACGAGTGGGTTCGTCTGGCCGTGCTGGATAACCCGAACGCTTCGGTCGAGGCCCGGGCGCTGGCGGTCCCGGCTGTCGGCCGGGCCCAACGCCTATCCGTAGCGGAGAACTCGGGCACGCGGCCGGAGTTATTGGCCGCCCTCGCCGCCGACGAAGACCGGTGGGTCCGTCTAAGGGTGGCGGCCAACCCCGGCACCTCGCCGGGGGCCCTGGCCACCCTTGCCGCCGACGGGGACCGGGAGGTCCGTCGGCATGCCATAGAGAACCCGAACACGCCGCCTGAGACGCTGGCCCGCCTCGCCGCCGACGAGGACCGGGAGGTCCGTCTGGGGGTGGCCGGGAACCCGAACACGCCGGCTGAGACGCTGGCCCGCCTCGCCGCCGACGAGGACCGGTGGGTCCGTCAGTGGGTGGCCGGGAACACGAACACATCAGCTGAGACTCTCACCCGGCTCGCCGCCGATTCGGAACGCGACGTCCGGTGTCGTGTCGTAGAGAACCCGAACACGCCGCCTGAGATTCTGACCCGCCTCGCCGCCGACGAAGACCATATGGTGCGCCAGGCCGCTGTTGTGGCCGGCACTCCCTGACTGTCGTACCTCGTGCGTAGGGTTGACGGTGTGGCGTTGTTGACGTTGACTCCGGTGTTCGCTGGCCCGGGGGCGGGCTGGTACGAGGACGCGGTGGCGTTGACCGAGACGGACTACTCGGCGGGGGCCGGGGAGTGGTTCGGCTACTGGGTCGGCGACCCCGATCACCCCGACCGCCCCGACGAGGCCGGCGGGGAGTTGCCCGGCCCGGCGGCTCGGCAGGCGGCCCGGTTGCTGGTCGGCGAGACCCCCGGACCGCGGCCAGCCCCGGGCCGGCGGTGGGGCGGCTTGTCGGGGTGGGGGTTCGGGGCCGCGGCGTACGACTTCACGTTCTTCGCGCCGAAGTCGGTGAGCCTGGCGGCCAAGTCGATGCGAGCCCAACGCGAGTTCGGGGCGGCGGAAGCGATCGACGCAGCGTTCCAGTTGGCGTGGTCCGAGGCGATGGAATGGTTCGACTGCGAAAAGTCGTACGTCTACGGCCGTGACGATGACGGGACGGTCGGCCCGCTCGAACACGACGGCCTGATCGGTGTCGCGTACCCGCACCGGATGGACCGGGCCGGCAACCCGCACCTCCACGCCCACGTGGTCATCTCCAGGCACGCCATGCGCGACGGCGAACGGCTCCACCTCGACATCCGCTCCCTCCGCGGCTTCGTCCCCCGGATCGAAGCCCGGTACCGGGCCCGGCTCCGCGTCGAGCTCGAAACCGTCGGCTGGGAACTCCACCCGCTCGGCACCCCCGATCAGGACGAACTCGTCGGCGTCCCCGCCAGAACCCTCAAGAAATGGACCGACCGTCGCGGCCCGTGCCGATGGATGCCCCCCGCATGCCGGCGGGCCGCCCGATGGTCTGCGAGACAGCCGTGACCGCCGGCGAACGGGTGACCGCGCCCCAGGCGCAGTAGCGGCGCACGCTGGCCCCGACCGGGCTGAACTGCTGAGGGCGCCCTTCTCGATTTGTCCGACGGCCCCTCTTTCCTCTGGCCCAGCCTTGCTGGGGGTGGCGGGAAGTCGGCCGGTTTGTGACGGGAACGTCACGGTGCGGGCCGCCCGTTTCGCCCGGTCAACCGGGTTCTCTCGGAAGCCCGTGTTGGGGGTGCCGAGACTTCTCCGGGGATTTGCCGGGACAACTCGACCGGCGCGGGTGTGCGGCGGGGGCGGGCCGGGTTGGGGGCGACGCCGGGTGGCCTGGGGTGGACTGAGGCCGGTTGCGGGGCTTCCGGGGGCCGATCGGATGGGGCGGTCGAGCTCGTCGAGCACCGATCGCGGACGACTACCGGATGGCAGTCACCGTGGCCTTGACGGCGTCCCGCTTGGTGGGGTCACCCACGGAGGTCGCCGTCACCTTCACGGTCTTTGTGGAGTTCACGGTCGCGTTGGCGGCCACCGTGACCTTGACCTTGAGGTTGCGGGTGGCGTTGGCCGCGAGGTCCTCGAACTCGAACGTCCCGGCCACCACGGCTGCGGTCACATCGACCGTGCCCGCGAGGTACTGCACGGTGAAACCGGTGCTGTTCCCGGGGCCTTGGAACCGGATCGTGTCCGTGGCGCTGGCCTCGTTACGGAACCGCATGACGAACCCGCCGGTGTTGCCGCGGCGCACGCTCGAGGTGCGTGACTGGCCCGACGCCGTGGTGTTGTAGACGGCGTCGCCCACGAAGGTGGTTTCCGCTCCACGCCGGATCTCGCCGTCGACCTTGGCGCCGGCGACTTCGGTGGGTGTCAAACGCTGGGTGGTGGTGGTGCCGTCGCCGAGCTCGCCGTGGAAGTTGGTGCCCCAGCAGTAGAGGCGGCCGTTGGTCTTGCGGGCACACGTGTGTACCAGGCCGGCGGCGACTTGTGCCCAGTCGGTGGCGCCGCCGGCGACTTCGGTGGGTGTCGAGCGGCTGGTGGTGGTGCCGTCGCCGAGCCGGCCGGTGTTGTTGGAGCCCCAGCAGTAGAGGCGTCCGTTGGTCTTGCGGGCACACGTGTGGTCCCAGCCGGCGGTGACTTGTGCCCAGTCGGTGGCGCCGCCAGCGACTTCGGTGGGTGTCAAGCGGTTGGGGCCGGTGCCGACGCCGAGCCCCCAGGAAAGGTTGGAGCCCCAGCAGTAGAGGCGGCCGTTGGTCTTGCGGGCACACGTGTAGTCGTTCTTGGTGGTGACTTCTGCCCAGTCGGTGGCGCCGCCGGCGACTTCGGTCGGTGTCAAACGCTGGGTGGTGGTGCCGTCGCCGAGCCGGCCGCCGGGGTTGGAGCCCCAGCAGTAGAGGCGTCCGTTGGTCTTGCGGGCACACGTGTGGCCGCTGCCGGCGGTGACTTGTGCCCAGTCGGTGGCGCCGCCGGCGACTTCGGTGGGTGTCAAGCGGCCGGTGTTGGTGCCGTCGCCGAGCTGGCCGTTGTCGTTGTGGCCCCAGCAGTAGAGGCGGCCGTTGGTCTTGCGGGCACACGTGTGGCCGCTGCCGGCGGTGACTTGTGCCCAGTCGGTGGCGCCGCCGGCGACTTCGGTGGGTGTCAAACGGTTGGTGACGGTGCCGTCGCCGAGCTCGCCGAGCACGTTGAGACCCCAGCAGTAGAGGCGGCCGTTGGTCTTGCGGGCACACGCGTGGCTGTTGTCGAAGGTGTGGCTGGTGGTGACTTCTGCCCAGTCGGTGGCGCCGCCGGCGACTTCGGTCGGTGTCGAACGCTGAGTGGTGGTGCCGTCGCCGAGCCCGCCGGCGGAGCCGTTCTTGCCCCAGCAGTAGAGGCGGCCGCTGGTCTTGCGGGCACACGTGTGGAACGTGCCGGCGGCGACTTCTGCCCAGTCGGTGCCCCATGCCTCGACCGTGGGGACCGTCGGCGCTGCGGTCACTGAGCCGCCGCCCGCCGCCGTAGTCTCCGCCGCTACCACGGGGACGGTCGTCGACGCCACCGCAAACAACATCGCCAGTCCAACCGCGACCCGACCTCGACCGAAACCCCGTCTACGCGTCGCGGTCATGCCGCTGAGGGCTGCGCTTGGGCGGCTTGGCTGAGCCTGGCCTCCCGCCAAGCGCCCGGAGAAGTCAGTGGTTGTCGTCATGGTCTCCCCATGATGCCAGACACCCGCAGCTATTAGTTGGTTAGCCGCACCCCCCGCTTGCGGTTGCGTGGGGCCCGCGGCGGAGGAAGAAGCCGGCCGCCGCCGTCATGTCCCTCGTTTGCTCCGTCGGCGAGGAGGCCGGCTCGGCGGCGGGAAGTCTGGTGGTTCGTGACGGGAACGTAACGCCGCCAGCATCACGTATCCCCAGGTCAGCGGGGTTCTCTCGGTAGCCCGTGTTGTGTTGCGTGTTGTGTTCGGGGCGGGCCCTCAGTCGGCGAGGAGGCCGGTGGCGGCTTTGCCTGCCGAGGAGATGTTCGGGTTCGCTGACGCCGCTGCTCGGACCGGGGGGTGGGGGTCCGCTGCGAGCGTGAGCAACGCCTCCGTCGGCGTGAGTTGGTTGGCGGCAGCGGCCCGGCGGACCCGCCGGTCGTGGTCGCCGGCGAGGGCGGCTAGAGCTGCCGACGGTGTCGCTTCGTGGTCGCCGATGTTCTTTCTGACGACCCAGTTGTCGTCACGGGCCAGGTAGCTGAGGACGTGGGGCTCGGTATTCGGGTTGGAGGCGACCTCGCGTCGGACCAGGGGGGATTCGTCCTCAGCGGCTTTCTCGAGCGCCCACGGCCAGCAGGTGGGGTTCTTCGCGGCGCTGGCCCGGGTAGCGGCTGAGGGGTGGCTGACAGCGACAGCAGCAACACGGTCCGGCGGGCAGATCGGGTGAGCGGCAGCGGCCCCGGCGACGACGTGGTCGGCGTTCGAGGTGAGGGTGTCGATCGCGGCGCGGGGAGTTGATTTGTTCCGCGCGACGGCCAGAAGGACACCGGGTGAGCCGACGACGCTGAGCGTGATGAGCATGTCGGTCGGCATGGAAGGGTTGTTCGCTGCTGCGGCCTGGACGTCTGCGGCGTCGTCCCGGGCGAGCTGTTCGAGTACCTCCGGCGGCGTCCCGGGGTTGGTCGCGACAAGCCTCCGGGTTTCGTCGTCGGGGGCGTCGGCGAGGCGGGCGAGGACACCCGACGGCATCGCCGGGTTCTTCAGGGACCTCCACCGCACGTTGGGGTTGGGGTCTTCGGCGAGAGCGGCGAGGGTGTCGGGGCTGGCCGCCGGGTTCGCAGCGACCGCGGTGCGGAGGCTCTGGTCGGCTCCCGGTCGGGCGAGGCGGGACAGGAGCTGCGGGTCGGTCGAGGAGCGGGAAGCGACCTTGAGGGGGCGGACCCCCACGAACCAGTTCGGCGGGTTCGCCGCAAGCGGATCTGGTCCCGGGCCGCCCGCAACCCCAGCACGAAGATCGCCGTTGAGGGAGGGGCACACTCCGTGGCAGGAGCCGCACCACCCGTTCGGCGCCGAGGTGGTCTTCTTGCAGCGGGCGCCGGTCTTCGTGAACCCGCGGCACGGGCGGGCCGGAACGGTCAAGGCCGGGCAGCGGCGGTCATCGGTCGAACCTGATGGGAGCGGGGACGGTCACGTGGACGGCTCGGGCCGGGTCGTCCATGTACCCGTCGACAGCGGCGGACTCGGCGGGGGTGAGGGGCCGGTCGAACACCGCGGCGGCGAACCATTCGAACCCGCCGTAGGAGTGGAGGTCCGGGTTCGGGTCGGCGCCGACGGAGAACAGCTGCCCAGATGGGGCTGCCCCGAACCCGGTGTTGGCAGGGACGGCGACAGGGCCGCCGGGCCGCCCGCCGGAGTACGAGGTCACGGTCCCCGCTGACCGGTCGTACACCCCGATGGTGGTGGTCGCGGCCCCGTCGACCGCGGTGGGGGACTGGGCGTAGCGGTTGACGGTCCCGTCGCTGGTGAAGAACACCGGCCCGCCGGGCAGGTACGCGGTCTGGAGTGCTTCCCACCCGGGGGTGTCGTGGCTCACGGCCGTGCCGGGACGGTGCGCATGGATGAACATCCCTTCGATGCCGTTTCGGGTGGACCGGTACCCGACAGCGACGGTCAGGCCGGCGGCACCTGGGTCCAGCAGCGGCGACGGGCCCGTTTCGACACGGGCGCCGTTCCCGAACAGCAACGCGGGCCGGTCCGCGACCGCGGACGGCACCGACCCGGTCTGCCAGTTCTGGATCTCCCACACGGCGCCGGACTGGTCGGCGAACGACGCGACTTTCGCCGGCCCGGGCGTGCGGTCACCTTGAGCGCACCAGCAGTTCTGCGGCGAGTCGGCGTGGTTCCCGCCCCGGACCCAGGTGAGCGGCATCGGGATCCGGGAGCCGTCCAGGTCGAACACCGGTCCCGGTGACCCGGTCCCGGCGGCGGTGAGCGTCATCCGCCGGATCCGGCCCCACCCGGCAGCGAACGGCGAGTCGGTCGTCGGGATCCGGTCGGTTCCCGACGAGATCGTGACCGGACGCGACGAGTTGTGGACTGTGGCGACGCCGGGAACGGTGACCGAAGCGACCAGAGCCCACGCCGGGTCGCTGAACGGTCGGTCCATGTCGCCCCGGGGGCGGGACGACGACTGCTGGTACACCTCGATCCGGCGGCCGCCGGTGCCGTCGTCGGCGACGAACCGGACCCCGCGGCGCCCGAGGCCCATCCCGAACGACGGGCCCGCCGTCGAACGGGTCGCCTGCCACGTGTTCCCGTCCGGGGACGTCCACACCGTCGCCGCTCCGGTCCCGTTGTCCGCGAACGACACCGCCAACGACCCGTCCGCTGAAGCGCCGCCCTGGTGGAACACGAAGTTCTCCCCGGACCCGTTCGTCGACAGCTCCCGGGTCAGGTCCCCGTCGACCCTGAACTCGAAAGCGCCGGTCGGCATGCCCGCCCGGTCTGGTGTCGTGACGAACATGTCGTCCCAACCAGGCGTGTACAGGTACCGCGACGGGGTGTCCCACCCGAGCCGCACCGGCCCGCCGGGCCCGGACGGGCCCGACCCACGGACCGTCATCGGGATGTCGTTCCCGGACAGGTCCGGCACCTTGCTGCCGGTCCCGTTCCAGCCGGCGGTGTCCCACCAGCCGACAGCGGAACCGAGCACGACCGCTCCGGCCCATGTCTGTTCCCACGCGGCGGGGGTACCCGCCGCCGCGTGCAGCAGCGTCACCGTCACCCGACGGGTAGCGGTCGACCCGGGTCGGAACGTCCCGTCGGGGTACCCGCCGACGATGCCTGCTGCTGCCGCCCATGACACCGCCGTCGCGGTGTCGCCCGCCGCGCCCATGTCGGAGAACCCGCCGCCCGGGACGGCCCCGGCGGGCATGTCACCGCCGGAGAACGCCCGGAACGCCCACAACGCCAACACCCCCCGGGTCGCGGTCGACGACGGGTAGAACTTCCCGTCCGCCGGGCGGGCCACAACCCCAACCGACGACGCCCAGTCCAACGCCGGCCGCCACGCCGAACGGGCCCCCACATCGGAGAACACCAACGGCGTCCTCACCGGGCCCGGGCGGCCCTCCATCACCCACAACGCGTTGACGAGCACCCCCCGCGACGTCGCTGAGTCCGGGTAGAACCGCACCCCGAACAACGCCGGCTGGACCGCCATCACCTGATGGCACACCGCCCAATCCACCGCCTGCGCCAACGGCGACCCCGCCGCCACATCCGCCGCCAAACTCGGCGGCGGAGGCTCACACGGAGCGCTCGCCGCACGAGCCGCGGGCATCGGCCCACCGCCCGCCACGAACACCGCGGCGACCGCCGCCACCACAGCCACCGTCTTCCCCAACCGAAACGCTCGGATCATGGGAAAGCGAAGATGCCGACCAGCCCCACAAGAACAAGCTGCCCGCAGCCAACGAACCCGTTGGGCGGCGAAGGAGGGCCTCGAGCCCGGGCCCGCCTCGTGGGCAGCCGCCTCGGTCAGCCGTCGGAGAGCAGCGCCGCTTGCGCCCGAACCGCCGCCGGGGCGCCGCTGTTGCGGGCCACAGCGTCCCGGACGTGACGCTCCGGGTGCGACGCCAGCTGAGCCAGCACCTCCGGGCGGGTAGACGGGTCCGCCGCAACGACACCGGGGCAGAACTCCATTCGGGCCCGGTCAGCCAGCTCCGGCCACCGGTCCCGGAACCCGTCGATCTGCTCCGCCAAGGAGTCCTCGTCGTTGAAGTCCAAGAGCGTCTCGTCGTGGTCGACCTCGTCCAACATGATCGGCCGGCCAGCCGGCAGCTCCGGCGCCGAAAGGTCATCGGTCTGTTGCATCATCACCCCGTACCCGCCGGCGTGGTCGAACGCCAGCTCCCCCCAGTTGAACGACTCCTGCATACGGGCCTGGTACGGGTCCTCCATAGCGTGAGCGATTCCCGCAGCGGCAAGCGCCGACCGGAACGACTCCACCGGGTTGTCGCCGACAACATCAGGGTCCAACGCGAACACGAACGTCCCCGCCGACGAGTCCCTGTCCCAGTACCCGTGCCACGGGACCGCCACGGGACGCCAGTCGAGCGGCGCCATCGCCTCCACCTTGGCCTCCAACGCGTCGACCGCTTCGGCCCGCCAACCCGGCCCCGGCGTCACCTCCACCCCGAACTTCCCCGCCGCGTAGGCCAACGACACGTCATCAAGATCAGCGACCGTCGCCGCCGGGTCCCGCGGGTCGACAAACGCCGGGCCCACCGCCGCCAACGGGTCGGCCCCCGGACCGATCCCGGCTGCGGTCGACCGCCCCGGAACAGACCCCGCCGCCGGCGGATGATCCGCCCGGCAGCCCGGCCCGTTCATGCACGGAGAACCGTCAACCGTCGCCTGCCCGCACGTCGCTCGACCCATGGGCAAGCCACGATGCCGGGACCCGCCCCACAAACAAAAACCTGTGAAACCGCGCTGACTGATCACGGATCTGTGGCATCCTGCGGTCATGTTGACGATTTGGCGGCGACCGGCGACCGCCGCCGGCGTCGTAGCCGTAGCCGTCCCGATGGTGTGGCTGTCGTTCGCTGACCGGGCCCCACAGATAGGGGAGCACGCCCTCGCTGCCGCCGGTCACGCCGCCGCGGCTCTCGGTGTGCCGACAAGCGGCGCCCACTGGTCAGTCGCTCCCGACCACCTGTTCCACACCGCCATGTGGGCGGCCGTGGCCTTCGTAGCGTCGCTGGTCTTCGGTCGCCGCTACATGCTGCTCGCCGGGGGCTTCGTCGCGGTCGGTATGGCTATCGAGCTCGCCCAGCCGGCGTTGTCGACGACCAGGATGTTCGAAATCGCCGACCTCGCCGCGAACGTCGCCGGAGTCGCCGTGGGGATGTCCGCCGCGAAGATCTGCGCGGTCTCCGCGGCGGGCGTTCAGCTCGGGAACAAGCGAAGAACGATGTTGCCTTGAGCGTCGTTCTTCGAGTCGACCGCGAAGTAGTAGGTGGTGTTCGCTACCGCGGTGAACGTGACCCGTGACCAGGTGACACCTGCGGAAGCGTTGTCGTTCGACCCGACGCGAGTCATCCCGTACCGGTTCGGGGTGAGGGTGTCAGTCGGGAAACCGCACCCGGTGCCAATGCAGCCACGGGTGACCGACAAGAGGGTGTCGAACGAGTTCGGCTGGGTCGCTGTCGCCGTCTTGACGGTGACGGTCCCGCTGGTCGTCGGCCGCCATGCACGCCACACGGTCCTGGTTGCCGGGAACCCATCCACGACCGCCGGTTCGTTGAACTCGGCGGAAGCGCCAACGTTGCTGTCGGTGAGGGTCCAGTCGAGCGTCGACGGGGCCGGCACCCAGATTGAGTGCTGGACGAAGTCGGTGAACGGGCCGGAAGCCCCGGCGCCCAGGTAGGGGCTGTTCGCGACGTTCGCTTCGGGATGAGAGGCAAGCCATCCCTGGGGGCCCGTGGAGAAGTAGTCGTCCTGCCCGCAGTCCAGGTACTGGCGCTCGAGCGACTTCGGGCACGTTGAGAAGGTCATCGGCTGCCCGGTCCCGTCGTCGTAACACATCAGGTCGTACCCGTCGGTGCAGTGCCTCCCCGGGGTGGCGTGCGGAGCCGCGGGCGACACACCGCCCAAAGCGTGGACAAGTTCATGAGCCGCGACGTTCCCCACACCGGCCCTGGTGGGGTCCCAACCGGTCATGGTGTTGTCGCCCCGGAGCTGACCGGTGTAATCGCTGCCGTTGTACACGGTCGCGTAACGCGAGAACCCGCTGTTGATGTCATCGACTCCTTGCGCCCAGCCGCGGTCCCCGAACCCGGGGTCAGCGAAAATCAGGTAAGAGCGGTTCGGGGCGTTGAGCCCGAGCTGCTGGTACAGGGCTATCGACCCGCCGGCAGTGCCTCGCATCGCTGCGAACTGGGTCGAAGTGACCGAAGTGGCTCGCACGTTCAGGACCGACAACCGGCACGAGCTGTCAGTCACCCACCGGACGTGGCGCCCGGTGCCGCCGCCCCTGAGAGAAGAAACGAGGACCACCTCGTCGACGTACGCCGCGTTCCGGTTGATCACCGGCACGGCTGACGCGTACCGGTTCGCCCGGTCAGCGAACGACAGGTACACGGGCTGCACACGGCTGTTGGTGACCCCGTCACCGATGCACGCAATCCCGGGGGTGCTGGTCGTCGTTGCCGCAGACACCGGAGAGGTCAGACCCCCAGCGAACGTGCCCACCAGGGCCACCACCACCAAAGCCAAGCTCAGAGCCTGCCTGTTCGGAAAACGCATTCTTCCAGCACCGACTTTCATGAAGGCGGGCATGGCCCGACGAAATATGACGTGTCTCCATTCAACCCCGCAAAGGGGTGTCACGGTTTACACATGCCGCAAAAGAAATCTCACGCAGCGAAACGGACGGTGAACGACCCGGATCCCGTTCCGGCGTTCCGGAAGCTCAGATCGAAGCAGCCGCCCGCAACGAGCCCCCCGACCGACACGACCGAACCGGGCCGGCCCAACGTCCCAACCAAAGCAACGCCGCCCTCGACCCGCTGCCGGACCCGCAGCACCGGAGCGGACACGCTCGACGACACCAACGTCACCGTCACCTCACCAGACCCCGGCAACCCGACACACACCTTGCGGTCCGCTTGCCCCGCAGCAGGCAACGCCATCGACGAGTCCCGCGGGCCGAACCGCGCCACCGGGACGACATCAAGATCGACCCGGTACGTCGACGGCCCCGGCCCCTGATGGCGAAGCGCCAGGTCCATGCACCCGCCCGCCGACATCGTCCCCAGGTCCACCGACCCGCCCTCGGCGCTGATCGACCCGACGAGCACGGCGCCGCCCTCGACCCGCTGCTTCACCTTCAACACGAACGGCGTCGCCGTCGAGTCCGTGACTCGCACCACGACCCGCCCCGGGTACGACGGGCTACACACCTGCCGGTCCACCTGCCCGGTCCCGCCGAACACCATCGACGTCTCCCGGGGACCAGTCGAAGGGCCAGCAGCGGCCGAAACCACAGGGGCCGAGGCCCCCACAGCAACAGCAACGACAACAGCGGCAACAGCGGCGACACGCACGATTCGGTTCATGCCCCTGGAAGATGCCAACCCCCCTCACGGTTTCGGTTTCGGTTCGGGTCGGGGTACCGACATGACCCCCCCGACCCCAACCGACATGACCCCCGGCATCATCGACAGGCGTGACGCCACCCAAGATGTGCGGGCAGCCGACCGTGAAGGGGACCCGGTGCCGGAACCCGGCCCGGTCCTGCACCGCGAACCACCCCACCGTCGCCGGCGGCGGGGTGCCGGCCGGGCCGCCGACGGCGCCCGACGCGGATCCCCTCAACCAGCCCGCCCCGCCCCTACCGGCAGACCTGCACGAACGCTTCGCCCTGGCGGAGACACCGGGCACCTCGCCCGCCGCTCTCACCGCTCTCGCCGCCGACAGCGACCCCGCCGTGCGGTGGTGCGTAGCGGAAAACCCCGGTACCCCGCCAGACACTCTCACCGCTCTCGCCGCCGACCCCGACCGAGACCCCATCATCCGGAAACGAGTGGCGAACAACAACAACACCCCACCCGCAACCCTCGCGATGCTCGCCGACGACCCCGACGACCCCGACGTGCTGCGGTACGTGGCGCGCAACACGTCCGCCTCGCCCGGCACCCTCACTGCTCTCGCCGCCGGCCCCAGCCCCCTGGTACGGATGAGAGTGGCGGAAAACACGTCCACCCCGCCCGACGTCCTCGCCCGACTCGCCGCCGACCCCAACACCAGCGTCCGTCGGGCCGCCGCAAAAAACACGTGCACCCCGACCGCTGCCCGCTCCCACGCCGCACTCCTCGACGACTGACGCCCACGCAACCGTGTAGGTGAAGGTCCGCCACGGCATCAAGATCACCGAAACCCAGATCGGCGGCGACGCCCGGGACGACGAACTCAACGAAGAAGCCCTCGACCAGATCACGCGGGCCGCCGCCGGGCTCATCAACAACATCAGGGCCGTCGGCGGCCTCCTCGCCGACTGAGGGGGGCCCGACACGAACCGGAACGGCCCGGTCCCCCAGCGTGAAGCCAGGTTCGCTGGTTGTGCCCCGGGCGGGCTGTCAGCCGTTGAGGAGCCCGGCAGTGGCTCTGCCGGCGGCCGGGGTGTTCGGGTTCGCCGCTGCTACGTCCCTCGCCTGAGGCTCGGTGTCGGCGGCGAGGACGAGCAGCGTGTCGGGCGGGGTGGACGTGTTGGTCGCCACGGCGGCCCGCACGATGGGATGGGGGTCGCCGGCGAGCGCGACGAGCGTGTCGGGCGGAGCGGAAATGTTGGCCCCCCCCGACGCTCGCACCTGCCAGTCGGGGTCGACGGCAAGCGCGGCGAGGGCTTCGGGTGGGGCGGCCTTGTTGCCCGCCACCCCCGCCCGCACGTTGCCGTCGGGGTCGGCGGCGAGAACGGCGAGGGTTCCGGGCGGCGTGGACGGGTTGTACACCACGCCCCGACGCACGAGAGAGTCGGGGTCGCCGGCGAGACGGGCGAGCACCCCGGCCGGCGTGGACGGTGTCTCCGCCAGGGCCAGGCGTTCTTCCGGGTCTGCCGGGAGGAGCGGGCCCGGCGGGTTGAGGGGATCCGTGTCGGGCACCGTCGGCGGCGCGCCAACCGCGCCGCCGCCGACGGTGGGGTGGTTGGCGGTGCAGGACCGGGCCGGGTTCCGGCACGCGCCGCCGTCCACGGTCAGCTGCCCACACATCCTGTTCGACTCCACCAGCCGGGTCAGGTCTGGCTCATCAGGTTCTCGAGCTCGATGTCGTGGGTGCAGCGCGGGCAGATCGGAAGATCATCGTTCGCTGGAATCACGAACACGGGGCGGGAAACCTGGCATCGCAGGACCTTCACAGCCCCGTGCTCGGGCGGAAGGGTGTTGACGGGATGACGGTAGGAACCGCGTCGAGTTCTGACGTAGGACGGGTTCGGGGCGGCCGTCATGCCGGTGCCCCCGTAGACGGCGGAGGGCCGGTAGCAGCGGTCGTCGATGGCCGTCGTCGCTGCGGCCACGACCCACAAATGGTCGAGCGCATCCGCTACCAGGTCTCGTGGCCTTCGGTGCCGCGCTGGCGGGCCGAGGCGTCTTCGTATCGTCCGTCGCGGATCGCCTGAGCGGCCCGGTTCCGGCCCTGACGGCGGGTCGCCTTGCGTTGCGGGCGGCCTTCTTTCCCGTAGACCGCTGACACTGCTGATGCCGGCCGGTTCCTCACTCCGGGCACAGGTCCGCTCCGCCGGCCGATCACTTGGGCTCGGCCGGGACTAGCGGCCCGATGGCCGCGCTCGGGTCGGCGGGATCAGCGAAGACCGGGACAGCGCCGGCAGGGCCGACATGCCACACCTCGATCGCCGGGTCGGCGGAGGGGAACTCGACGGTCGGCAGCGTTCCGGTGGAGTCGCGCGCCCCGCAGGTAGCAGACGTGCGGATGGCGGCCGGGCCGCTGGGGCGACGGTCGCAGACGTGCGCCGTCCCAGCCCACACCTCTTCGGGGAGCTCGAACAGGCGCCCGTCGGGTCCGTGCCCGTAAACGGCGGAGGGCCGGTAGCCGTGGTCGTCGATGACCACGGTCGCTGCGGCCACGACGACGGTTACGCCGCCGCCGTCAACGACAGTCGGACCACGGTCCTCCGTTGCCATGCCGGAAGCGTAGCGCGCCGTTGCGGTTCAGGTCTTCGGTTCGGGGCCCGGCATCGTTGTTGCCCATGACGAAGAAGAAACCGGCGGCGCAGCCGTGCCGGGGACTGACCCGCAGGGGAGCGGTTTGTTCTCGGACGACGAGGAACGCTGACCGTTGGTGCGGCCGTTGCGCCGGGGTGACGGCTCCGCCGCCGGCGGCGGGTGACGTGACCCCGGGCCCGGACCCGTTGGCAGGCGGCCCGCCTGTGTGGACGCCGCCTGAGCGGTCCTTCCCGCGGCGGGCGTTGGCGGCGAAACCGAATACGGCGCCGGAGGCGTTGGCGGTGCTGGCCCGCGAGTGGGATCCGGGGACCCGGTCGGTGGTCGGATCGAATCCTGCTTCTTCGGCTGAGACGCTCGAGTTCCTGTCCCGGGACTCCTACTCGAAGACCCGGGAACAGGTCGCGCTGAACCCTTCCACGTCGGCGGCGACGTTGGCGGCGTTGGCGGGCGACCCCGAACTCGACGTGCGTCACGGCGTGGCCCGCAACGCGGCGGCGCCTCCCTCTGTCCTCGGGGCCCTTGCCGACGACCCCGAGCAGACCGTCCGCTGGTACGCGGCCGCGAATCCGTCTTTGCCGGCGGCGACGCTGACCCGGTTGGCTGCGTCGACCGACGACCAGGTCATCGCTGAGGTGGCCCGAAAGAACCCTGCGTGCCCGCCGGCGGGGCGGTCCGCTGCCGGACTCCTCGCCGATTAGGCAGCGGCGGGGGCGGTCAGTCGGAGAGAAGCCCGTCTGCTGCACGGCCCGCCGCCGGGCACCCCGGGTTCGCGAGAGCGGCCTGGCTCACGTGTCCGACCCGGTCGCCGGCAAGGTGGGCGAGGACCGCCGCCGGCGAGGACGGGTTGCCCGCTATCCGTTTCCTGACCCGCCAGTCGCGGGTGCTCACCAACGCAGCCAGCGTCTCCGCCGAGGCCCTCGGATGCTCGGCCACGAGCATCCGGAGGACCAGGCTGTCGGAAGACGCCAGCGCCGCCAACGTTTCCGGGGTTGCTGACGGGTTCTGCGCCACCATCCTGAGCTCGTCGGTGGTGCCGCCGTCGGCCATCTCCGCGAGCTTGCCGGGCGGCATGGACGGATTCCCTGCTGCTGTCAGCCGGACCCTGACGGCCGAGTCGGCAGCCAACCGGACCAGGGCGAGTCGAGGGGCAGCGGTGTTGGCGGCCACCTGGCAGCGCACATCGGGATGAGGGTCGTTGGCGAGGGCCTCGAGAACGTCGGGCGGCGCCGACTGGTGACCCGCTAGCTGGAGCCGCTCGGCGAGCGGGCCGGCAAGCGGGTCGGGGGGAGGGGTGCCGGTGAGGCGGACCGGCGGGTCTTTCGCCTGCGGCGCGCCGGTGGCGTGGTTGGCGCCGCACGGCGCCCCTGGAACCCGGGCCCGACGTCGGCACGCCGTCCCGTCAGGGGTCGGCTTCCCGCACGGCACGCTCATGGCTGTCGAAGATGCCGGCGGGTCAGTCGGCGAGAAGACCGGCGGCGGCCGCCGCCGGGCCTGTGCCAGCAACGCCGCCGCAAGCTCGGCCCTTCAGGGCCGAGCAGCTGACCCGGCTGTTCGAACCGGCAGGCCCTTCGGGTAGGGCACAGGATGCGGTTCGGCGGGGTCGAGGTCGAGGTCGATGTCGCCCCAGAGGACTGCCGGGCTTCCGTGCGAACAGTCAGTCTGCGAGGAGCCCGGTGACGGTGCGGGCGGTGGCCTTGGTCTTTTCTGACGACGAAGGGTTGTTCGCGACGCACCAGCGGACGTCGGGGTCGGGGTCGGCGGCGAGGACGGCGAGCACCTCGGGCGGGGTGGACGGGTTGACGGCTACGCCGGCTCGGGCGGTCGGGCCGGCGGCGGCGGCGCGGGAGGCTAGGAGGGCGGGGTCGGTGCGCACCGACCAGCGTTCGACGAGGTTGATGGCGTGGTCGCCGATGTCGGCGGCGGTTTCGTCGAGGAGGTCAGCGTCAGAGACGCCACGCCCGCCTGAATCCTCGAACCGGTCGAGCGCGGCCCGGTACGCGGCGACCGCCTCGGAGAGCTCGGCGGCTTCGGCCTGGTCGTCGGGGGGGATTTGCCTGGCGATCTCGAACGCTTCGAAGATGTCTCGGGCCTCTATGCGGGCTTCGGCGACGGCTTGGTCGTACTGCTCGTAGGAGTACCGGGGGAGGTCGCCTTCTTCGTGGCGGTTGATTTGCGCCCGGTAGGTGGCGACGAGCCCCATGAAGCTGAGGGTCCTCAGGGCGGCGCCGTCGGGGCCGCTGGGCCTGGTGTCGCCGCCTGGTGTGGGGTAGGCGACGGTGAACGGGTCGGGGCCGGTGAGGTAGCCGGAAGCGAGCGGATCGGCGGCGGGAACCGACGGCGGGCCGGCGGGCTGCTGTCCGGTGGCTGGTGCGGGAGCGGCGGGTTGGTGGTTGGCGGTGCACCCGGCCCGGTTCCGGCATGGGGTGCCGTCGGTGAGGGTCGGTTTTCCGCATGCGGGGGTTCGGGTGGCGGCCATTGGGGGTGATGATGCCGGGGGCTGGTCGGTGCGGCCGATCCCTAGTCCGGGATGGGCCCGGCGGTGGCCCGGGCCGTCATGAGGGGGCGATGGTCTGTCCCTGGCTGGCCGCGGTCTGGATCCGCATGGCGACTTCGGGGTCGACTCTGGCGCGGTATCGGGCTGCTACGGGGGTCGACCAGTTCTGGGATGCCCGCCACCGCACGTCGGCGTCACGGTCGCTGGAGAGACCGGACAGGGTCGGTCCGGGCGTGGAGGGATTCGACGCTACCCATATGCGGACCACGGCGTCGTTGTCCGCGGCGAGAGCGGTCAGGAACGACGGCGGGGTCGCCTTGTGTCCGGCCACCCGGATCCGCACCTCGGGGTTGGGGTCGATGGCAAGGCGGGAGAGGACTCCGGGTGTGGCTTGGGGGTTCCGGGCCAATCCTTCTCTGACCGCGGGTTCTTCGTCGTGGGAGAGGCGGGCCTGGGTCGGTCCGGGCGTGGAGGGATTCGCCGCGACCCACACGCGGGCGACGGGGTTGGGGTCGGCGGCGAGATGGGCGAGTGTGTCGGCGGGGGTGCTGGTGTTGTTGGCGACCAGCATCCGTACGTCGTTGTCGTGGCTGGCGGAGAGGGCGGCCAGGGTCTCGGGGGGTGTTGATGGGTCGTTGGCGGCTGCGAGGTCGCCAACGGGATTTTGTAGTGGGTCGGCGCCCGCTCCGCTACGTGCGGCGCCGGCTTCGACTCCTGCGTTGTACGCGTCCATCTGGCCTTTGTGGTCGATGGCGCATCCGCTGCCGTTCTGGCAGGGGCCCCCGCTGATGGTCGGCTGGCCGCACTTCCGGGATCGTCTCATGGGTCTCATGATGCCGACCGGGCGGGACGCCGATGGCCGGGACAGGGGGAGAGGCCCACCGAATGTGTCAGATCTGGTACTTCTTGAGGATGGGGGCGGAGCGCACAGTTCTCCCAAAAAAGTGCCAGATCTGGCACGTCGCGGCGGGGGCTGGGGGAGGGGGTCGCGGCCCGGCTCGAGCCCCCGCCAGCGCCGGCAGGAAGTGGGGCCCCGTCCCCGGGCCGTACAGGCTGTCGGGCTTCCCGGGGGCCACCTGGTGTGGCCCGAGCCCGGCATTCCGGGGCACAGAGGCGCCCTGGGGCCTCCTGAGGGCCGTCTGGGGCCTCGGGCGGCCCGCCGTCATGGGTGCCGGTTCGGGGTCCCAGGGCGAAGCGGGGTCTGGGGCGTCGCCGGGCTGGGGCTGGTCCCGGCCCCCACCCCATGTCGATTTCAGGGATAATGACCCTTATCCAGCACAATCTGGGGGGGTCCCGGGGGCCCATTCCCTGGCGAGAAGGTATAGGCGCACCCCGGGCAGCATCGGCGCCCTCGGCGGAAGGGCATCAGATCCTGGCCTTGCGGCACAACCAGTATCGCACACAGCCCTAGCGGATACCAGCACCCCCCAAACCCCGCCACGCCGCCCCACAACCACCACAACCCCCGAAACGCACCCCCCGCACAAACCCCACCGCCACCACCCC
>CXWK01000996.1_pt4 | contig 28048 bp, 25 predicted proteins | sample 590851 | NCBI WGS metagenome assembly CXWK01 (sample SAMEA3498364, study PRJEB10139) | wastewater metagenome | biome: wastewater treatment plant; material: activated sludge | place: Denmark | collected 2014-08-01
AGGCCCTGTTTGGTCTCCTCGCTCCACATCACGCCGGACGAGATGAAGCCGACCAGTGACGAGAGGTCCCATCGTTCCGGATCGGCGTCGAGGGCGTCGAGGATCGGCTTGGCGAACGCGTCGCCGACGATGGCCACCGTGCTCACCCCGTGCTGGTCGACCGCGTCCAGGAGCTCGGCGGCCTCGAAGTGTCGCGAGGGCAGGCACACGACGCAGCCGCCCGACGAGAGGGCGCCGAACGAAGAGAACGCTCCGGTCCCGTGCATCAGGGGACAGGCGGGGAGCGCCACGGGCCCCGGTTCGGCGAACTTGGTGCTCAACACCTGCTCGTCCACCTCCTCGGGCAGCCCCAGCCCGAGTCCGGTGAGCACGACGGCGAGGTCGTCCTGACGCCACATCACCCCCTTCGGCGAGCCCGTGGTGCCGCCGGTGTAGAGCATGTAGAGGTCGTCACCGTCGCGGCCGTACTCCGGAATCACCCGGGCCGTGGGCGTCGCCGCGGCCTCTTCGTAGGCCAGGGCCCAGTCCGGACAGGGCCCGGAACCGTCGTCGACCCAGATCCAGGTCCGCACACCGGGCAAGCGGTCTCGGATCGCTTCGATCCGGTCGCGGAAGCTGCCGTGGAAGACGACCGCGATCGCGTCCGCATTGTCCCAGAGGTACACGAGTTCGTTCTCGGTGTACCGGTAGTTCGTGTTCACGGGCACCAGGGCGGCCTTGAAGCAGGCGAACACCGTCTCGAGGTATTCCGGACTGTTGTAGAGGTACTGGACCACCTTGTCCTGGCGTCGGGCGCCGCGGGCCAGGAGCATGGCCGCCAGCCCGTCGGCGCGACGGTCGGCGTCCCGCCAGAGGACGGTGCGGTCCCCCTGCCGGCTGAAGGGGGCGTCCGGGAGTGCGTCCGCGGCCGCCTCCCAGATCTGGGCGAAGGTCCATCCGGGCATCCCTGGCTCCTTTCGGGGGACGTTGACCGACGGCCGGTCAGGCCTCGACGGGACGGAACATCGGGAGCCGGCGCTGGTCGCTCAGCTCGACGGACCAGTCGACGGTGACGCGCTGCTCGCAGTGGACGTCCTCGGGCTCGCAGCCCACGATGTTCGTGGTCATCCGCACGCCTTCAGCGAGGTCGACCAGCGCGATCACGTAGGGGACCTCGTCGGCCATCAGCGGGTTGCCCGGCTTGCGCATCACGTTGTAGCTGTGGACGGTGCCGTCGCCCGCGGCGGTCTCCCAGCCGATCTGGGCACCGAGGCAGCGGGGGCACCGCTCGCGCGGGTACCAGAAGAAGGCATCGCAGTCCTGGCACCGGGGCAGGACCAGCCGGCGTTGCCGGGTCGCCTCCCAGAAGGGCTCGGTCAGCGGGACCACGGGTGGTTCGATGCGGGCCATGGCCCTCCTTCGGTTCGGGATGGGTTCGTCGTTCAGAGCGTTGCGGCGGTGCCGAGGACGAGGGTGGAGGTGCAGGAGAGCACCCCGCCGCAACCGTTGGCCACGGCCACCTGAGCCGCGGGTACCTGGCGGGCCCCACCTTCGCCCCGCAGCTGGCGCACCGCCTCGACGAGGAGGAACATGCCGTACATGCCGGGGTGGGTGTAGGCGAGGCCGCCCCCGTTCGTGTTGGTGGGCTGGGCTCCGCCGGGGCCGAGCCGGCCGTCCTCGACGAAGGCGCCACCCTCGCCTTTGGCGCAGAAGCCGAGGTCCTCGAGGGTCATCAGGGCGGTGATCGTGAAGCTGTCGTAGAGCTCGATGACATCGACATCGGCCGGCTGGATGCCCGCCATGGCCATGGCCTGAGGCCCCGACACCGCGGCTCCGGTTGTCGTGAGGTCGCGCATCTGGCTGATCGACATGCCGTGGGTGTGGGCCGTGCCGGCGCCGAGCACGTACACGGGAGCGGACCGGAGGTCACGGGCCCGCTCGGCCGAGGTGACCACGACGGCGCCCGCCCCGTCGGTGACGAGGCAGCAGTCCAGCTTGTGCAAGGGCTCCGCCACCAGAGGGGACGACAAGACGTCGTCGACGGTGATGGGCTCCTGGTGATACGCCATCGGATTGTCCACCGCCCATTCCCGGAACGACACGGCGATCTGAGCGAGCTGTTCGGAGGTGGTGCCGAACTGGTGCTGATGGCGGCGGGCGGCGAGGCTGTAGCTGGTCGCCGGTAACCCGAGTCCGTAGGGCAGGTCCCACTGGAAGAAGGCGGAGGCGCTGTTGCCGATCGACGGGCCGCCGCCGCTGAACGGGTTGTCGCCACTGCGTGGCGTGGCGGCATAGACGATGACCGCCACCTCACACAGGCCGGCCGCGATGGCCGCGGCGGCGTGCTCGACATGGACCTCGAAGCTCGATCCGCCCGTCATCGTCGAGTCCGTGAAGCGCCCTTCGACCCCGAGCCGCTCGGCGAGGTCGAGCGATGCCATCATGCCGTTGTTGGACATCACGCAGTCCACGTCGGACAGGCCCAGCCCGGCGTCGTCGAGCGCGCCCCGGACCATGTCGACCTCGAGCGCGGGAACGGTACGGTCGAGGGCCCCGGTGGGGGATACGGCATCGACGGCCCCGACGATGGCCGCGGCGCCGCGCAGCGGATGGGTCATGGTCGGGTTGCCTCCTCGTCAAGGTCCGGGCCGCTCGGCGCGGACCGCCCGCGCCAACATAACACAGGTAACGTCTAGTGTCGCATCGAGGCTCGAGGATCCCCCTGCGGCCGGAACCGGCGGCCAGGTGGCGGCGGCGGTCAGTCGACGCTGACGGGGACGCCGGAATCGGCTGCTCCAGCGGCGGGGGAGGAGGGGGCGGGCGGATCGGCCATGCCGCCGCCGGGCTCCGCCGCGGCCGGCGTTTCGATCTTGCGGCTGCCGGTGTACGCCGCGGCGGCAACCGCGGCGGCGGCGGCCAGCAACATGGTGGGCCGCATGGCGTCGATCCAGGCGTGCCGAGCGGCATCGATGAGGGCGCCGCCTCCCTGTCCGAGCTGGTTGGAGACGGCGAGAGCCCCACCGATCCCCTCCTCGACGGGTTCGGCCAGCCCGTCGGGGAGGGCGCCGGCCACATCGGTGATGTTGGCGCGGTACTGCGCGTTGAGGATCGAGCCGAAGAGGGCGATGCCCATGGCGGCACCCATCTCCCTGGCCGTGTCGTTGAGGGCGGACGCGACGCCTTGCTTGTCTTCGGGCAACGAGGCGGTGATGGCGGTGGTCGACGGGCTCATGGCCAGGCCCACACCCACGGCCAGGACGAGGAGACCGGGTAGGACCGAGACATAACCGCCGTCGACATCGGCCAGCAGGGCCAGCAGACTGAGGCCGGCCGCGAGCAGGAGCATGCCGGTGACCACCGTGCGCCGATAGCCGAGGCGGTGGGCGATGGTGGGGGCCGCAGTGGACAGCGGCATCATCAGCAGGGCCATGGGGATCAGGCCTGCCGCGGCCCGGAGCGCGCTGTAGCCGAAGATGACCTGGAGCATCTGGATCACCACGAGGAACAAGGCGAACATCAGTCCGAAGACGACGAACAGGTTCACCGATCCCGTCGCCAACCCGCGATGGCGGAAGAGGCGCACGTCCAGCAACGGGTGATCGCGGCGGAGCTCGGCCCGTACGAACGCGATCGCCGAGACGATCCCGATCGCCAACCCGGTGACGGTCAGCGGGTCCGTCCAGCCCCGCTCGGGACCCTCGTGGATGCCGAGCACCAGGCCGCCGACGGCGACCGCGGACAGGACCGCTCCGGGGATGTCGAAACCGGCTTCGGTGTGCTCCCGGGAATGAGGCACGACGATGACCGTGGACACGAGGGCCGAGCCGGCGAGGGCCAGGGGGACGGCGAACACCCACGGCCAGGTCGCGTTGTCGATGATCGCCGCGGAAGCCAGAAGGCCGAGGATGCCCCCGGCCCCGGCGACCCCGGCCCACGTCCCCACGGCCCGAGCCCGTTCGTGGGCCGGAAAGCTGGTGGTGATGACGGCGAGGGTGACCGGCATGATCATCGCGGCCCCGATGCCGGCGACGATGCGCAGACCGATGAGCACCTCCGGGGTGTTCGCGAACGCTGACGCGAGGTTGGCGGCCGAGAACACGACCAGCCCCAGGATCAGGATCGGCTTTCGGCCCCATCGGTCACCGATCGCCCCGACGGGCAGGAGCAGCGCCGCGAGCACGAGGGTGTACCCGTTGATCACCCACAGCAACTGGCTCTGCGACGCCCCGAGGTCCTCGGCTATCGCCTGCTGGGCGACGTTGAGCCCGGAGACCGAGGCGACGACGCCGATGAGCGCGACGCACATCGTGACCAGGATCAGACGGCGCCGGCGGGGGTCGGCCACGGCCTCGTCGTCGGTGTGGGGATCGGTGGGTTCGAGGATGTCGATGTCGGTCGGCTCGGGACGTGGGGGGGTCACGGGATTCGTACTCCTGGGGGCGGGGGGATCGCGGCAGGTTGCTGCTGGGTCGGGACGGCCACGGACGACTTCGTCCTGTCGGCCGACCGTTGGAACCTACAGTGAGATCCGATGTCTCACAACTCGTGTGAGACGGTTCATCTCGCAAGTCGCGGCACAACATCTAGAGTGCGCGCCATGGGAGACTTGGACCCGAGGGTGGAGCGAACGCGTAGGGACGTGCTCGCCGCGGCACTCGATGTCCTCCACGAGGAAGGTTGGGATGCACTCACCCAGGCGCGGGTGGCGGAACGGGCCGGTGTGGGCCGCGCCACCGTCTATCGACACTGGCCCGATGTCGGTGACCTCCTCTTCGACGCCCTCGCCGCGGCCGAGCTCGAGGATCACACGGTGCCGACCGGCGACCTACGGAACGATCTCATCGACGAGCTCCAGGCGTTCAGGCGGTCGATGACGAAGGGACAGACCGGTCGCATCATGACGGCCCTGATCGATCGTGCCGAGTGGGACGAAGACATCGCCCGCATCCGCCGAAGGCTGGCCGAGAGCGGCACCAGCGTGCTCCAGGGCATCCTCCGGGCCGCTCGGGAGCAGGGGGACCTGCCCGCGGTCGGGGACGATCAGCTCCTCATCGCCCAGCTCGTCGGACCGCTCACGTTCCGTCGGTTCATGACCGGTGATCCGATCGGCAAGCGCTTCATCGCCGATGTCGTCGACCAGGCGTTGGCCGCCACCCGAAACGATGGGCCGGCGTGTTCCCCGGGGCCGGGTCAAGGGCCGGGCGCAGTCACCTCGCGGGCCACTGCCGCCCAGCGGCTGAGGGATGCCGGGTCCGCGGCAGCGTCCATCCCTGCGAAGTAGTGCACCACCTGCGTGGCCAGTCCCTCGTACCGGTCCCGGATGAGCCCACCCAGCGCATCCCATGGCCCCTCGACGACGAACGACGCGAGCAACTCGTCGTCGATGACCGAGGCCATGGCGGCGAGGTCACCGGCCTTCTGGTGCTCGCGGATCCGGGCGGTGGTGCCGTCCCGGCCGAGCTGGTCGAAGATGAAGCCGTAGTTCGGCGTGGACCCGTAGAACGCGACCTGCAGGCGGGCCATGTCCCGCCAGCGTGAGCGTTCCGCTTCATCATCGCCGGGGATGATGAAGCACGGGACGATCACCTCGAGGTCCCCGATGTCGCGGCCGGAGCGTGCCGCGCCCTCGGCCAGGTTCGGGAGGACGGTCTCCCGGAGGTAGGTGGGGTGGTTCAGTGGGTGGACGTGGACGCCGTCGGCGACCTCGCCGGCCATGCGGAGCATCCACGGGTTCACGGCCGCCACGTCCACCGGGGGATCCGCCGCCGCGATCGGTCCCGGGGACCACATGGTGGGGAGCAACGAAAAGCGATAGTGCTCGCCGAGGAACTCCAGTGGCTCTTCGCCGCGGAAGGCCCGGAAGATCGCCCGTAGGGCGAGCACGTATTCCCGTAGTCTCGGGCCGGGGGGGTCGAAAGGGGCGTCGTATCGACGCTCGACATGGGCCCGGACCTGGGTACCGAGGCCGAGCCGGAATCGGCCGTCGGATGCCTCGGCCAGCTCCCACGCGGTCGCGGCGGTCACCATCGGGCTGCGGGGAAAGGCGACGGCCACGCCGGTGAGCAGATCCAGGCGCGAGGGCGTGGCCGCGGCCACCGCCGCGGCCAGGTAGGCCGTCCGGCCGGCCTCGGCCAGGACGAGGCCGGAGAATCCAGCCCCGTCGGCGGCAGCGACCAGGCCCGGTACCCCGCGAAGCGGGATGCCGCCGGTCATCAGGTCGAAGCGCATCGGTCGAGAAGCCTCCCTGGTGGGCCGAACTCCACCAGAGCCTAACGTCCCGAGAAGACGTGATCCGCAGCGTGTTCTATGTGCCGGCGACGGGAGTAGGCTGATGCGCATGCGAGTCACCGTTGATCCCGCGAAGTGCCAAGGGCACAACCGCTGTGTCGCTCTCGCTCCCGACATCTTCGAGGTCGACGACCTGGGAACGGCATCGGCGATCGGCGATGGGGAGGTGCCGACGGAGATGGAGGCCTTGGCGAAGCTTGCGGCGGACAACTGCCCTGAGTTCGCCATTGCCGTGACCGACGGCTAGGAGAGGCCGTCGGCGGCCCGATCCGGGCTGGTCATCAGGGTCCGGTGTCGCCTTCTCCCAGCGCGATCAACTCGGTGACGAAACGGGCCAGGAGTCGGCTCAGGTCCGAGACATCCGCGGCTGCCCAAGCGGCCGTGATCTCGCCGAGGGCCTCGCAGCGGGCCGACGCAGGCCCGCCAGCAGCATTGCGCCTTTGAGGGGTCCGCCGGCGCGGCAATGCCCCGCTGGACCGGCGCCCCTTCCTTCGGAGCGTCGGTCATCCCCTACGCTGCAGCCATGGCTCGAGCCGGGCGTACCTCATGGCGGCGAGACGCGCCGACCACGATCGACGGGGCGCGACTGAGGCTCGTCGACGCCGCCGAGGCCTGCTTCGGACGATTCGGTGTGGCCAAGACCACGCTCGAGGACATCGCTTCGGAGGCCGGCGTGTCGCGGGCCACGGTCTACCGGTACTTCGAGGGGGGCCGGGACGAGATCGTCCTGGAGGTGGTGCTCCGCGAGGCCCGCACCTTCCTCGACTCGCTCCGCCGACGGATCGACCGCCAGCGGTCGATCGACGACGCCATCGTCGAAGGGGTCCTCCACACCGTGGCCTCCGTGCGCAAGAGCGAGCACCTCGCCCTGCTGTTCGCCCCTGAGGTCGCGGGGCAGACCGGTTCGATCGCCGGGGCGTCCACCGCGCTCTTCGAGTTGACCTCCGACTTCCTGCGGCCCCTCTTCGAGCAGGCGCGGGCCGATGGCCAACTCCGTGTCGGCGTCGAGGCGGAGGATGCGTCCGAGTTCATGCTTCGCATGATCCTGTCGCTGCTCACGGTGGCGGGGCCGCGCGAGCGCTCCGCCGCGCGGCAGCGGGACTACATCCGGGTCTTCGTCGCCGGGGCGCTCGTCCGCACGGGTTGAGAGCGGCTCAGCCGGGCTCTCAGCGGGGATCGACGATGGTGAGCGTGGCCTGCGCCGCGGCCAGCAACCGTCGGTCGTGCTGGCGCAGTACCTCACAGCGCACGACGGCCGATCGCCGGGTCATCGCCAGGACCGTTGCCTCGATGTCGACGGTCTCGGCCTTGAGCGGAGCGATGTAGTTCACCTTGACCTCGGTCGTCGCGGCCCATTGACCGCGGGTCATCAGCGGATAGACCACGACGCCGGTGACGTGGTCGACGACGGCTGCGGTAACACCACCGTGGGCATTGCCGAAGGGGGTGAGCAACGACTCATCGATGGTCGCCGTGCACCACAAGCGGCCCGGTTCGAAGCGGACGTGTTCGATACCGAGATAGGCCGGGAGCCCTCCGGCGGCATCGGTGGCGGACAGCATGGCCTCCGCCACGTCGGGGTCGTAACGATCCTCGAACTGCGACATTCGACAAAGTCTACATCGTGTCGTGTCACCGATGCGCCGCGCCGGCGCCGGGCGGTCACGGCGCGTCCTGGGCGTGGTCGAACAGCCGATCAGCGACCGTGGCCGCCGCCTCCGCCGGGCCGCCCTCCCAGACGAGACGGCCACGATCCATGAGGACGACCCGGTCGCAGAGCTCGAGTGCATTGCTCACGTGCTGCTCCACGATGAGCATGGCGGTCCCGGTTTCACGGATCGTGGCCAGGGCGCGGTAGACCTCGTCGATCACGATGGGCGCCAGCCCGAGCGAGAGCTCGTCGGCGATGAGCAGCTTCGGCTTCTCGACCAGGACCCTCGCCATCGACAGCATGCGCTGCTCGCCGCCGGAGAGCGTTCCCGCCAGTTGGCCATGACGCTCTCCGAGGCGGGGGAACAGTTGGAAGGCCCGGTCGAGAGCGGTGCGCACCTCCCGGCGCCCGAGCGACCGTTCGAAGGACACCGAGAGGTTCTCGCTGACCGTCAGCGTGGCGAACACGGATCGACCCTCAGGAGCATGGGCGACTCCGGCTCGGGCGTAGCGGAACGTCCGTCGGCCGGTGAGGTCGTCGCCCGCCACGAGGACCTGACCGGCCGACGGCGCGATGAGTCCGCTCGCGACCCGGGCCACCGTGGTCTTCCCTGCCCCGTTGGGACCGAGGACGGCGAGCGCCTCACCGGGTCCGACATCGAGGTTGACACCGAACAGGGCCCGGAAGGGGCCGTAGCCGGCATCGACGGCCCGAAGGCTGAGGACCGGTCCAGGTGTCACGAGGTCTCCAGGTGGTCGACATCGCCCAGGTAGGCCAACCGGACGTCGGGATCGGCGAGGACATCTCGGGTCGGTCCGCTGGCGATCATGCGCCCGAAGTCAAGGACCACGGCCTGCTCGGTGAACGAGGCGACCAGTTCGACGTCGTGCTCGACGAGCAGGATCGCGAACCCCCGTTCCCGTTGCACGGCCCGCAGCGTGTCGGCCAGCATCCTCGTTTCGAGCTGGTCGAGGCCTGAGGAGGGCTCGTCCAGCAGCAGCAGCCGGGGGTCGGCCATGAGGGCGCGGCCGACCTCCACGAGGCGTCCCTGCCCGAGGCTGAGGGTCTCGATCGGCACCGTCGCCAACTCGCCCAGGCCCAGGAGCTCGAGCACCTCTTCGCACGGGTCCACTTCTGAGCGGCGGGGTCGCCCTCGTCCGGTCAGGTCCTGCCACAACCCGCCGCGGTGGCCGCGCACCCGCTCGGCGACGAGGAGGTGTTCGAGGACGGTCATGTCGCTGAAGAGCTCCATGCGCTGGAACGTCCGACCGAGCCCGAGGCGGGCCCGCCGATGGGGGGCCAGTCCGGAGAGGTCGCGCCCCGAGAGCAGGATCTCGCCCCGGTCGGGCTCGATCATGCCGAAGAGGCAGTTGAAGAAGGTGGTCTTGCCGGCGCCATTGGGTCCGATGAGTCCGACGCGCTGACCCTCGTCGACGCTGATCGAGACATCGGACAGCGCCTCCACTCCGGCGAAGGACTTGCCGATGTCGGTCGCGCGCAGGAGCACCGTCATCCGGGGGCTCCGGTCTCCCGGGGGCGTCGTGGGTCGACGGGGGTCTCCGGAGCGGGCGGCCCCACCTTCCGGCGACCGATCCGGTCGTCGAGACGGAGCAGCAGCCCGCTCCGGGACGATTCGAGGAGTCCCTCGGGATGTCGGGCGAAGGTGATCGCGGCCAGTCCGAACAGCACGAATCGCCAGCCCGGGCTGGCGGGGAACAGCGCCCGGTGGAGCTCGCCGAGGACGGGCAGATCCGTCAGCCCGGCGGGAAGGTTGAACCCGAGCTCCAGGACGAAGACCGGGAAGACGACGAAGGCGAGCGCGGCCCAGATGGCCCCTTCGACGGTTCGCGTCCCCATGATCATGACGAGCACGACCCAGAAGAGACCGGCGAACGGTTTGAAGTTGACCTCGTAGCCGACCCGGCCCGCCTGCATGGCCAACAGGGAGCCACCAAAGGCGGCGATGGCGGCGGACACGCTGAAGGCCAGGATCCGGGCGCGACCGCCCGCGATGCCGATGGCGGTGGCGGCGGGCTCCGAGCCACGCAGGGCGCGCAGGGTCAAGCCCACTGTGCCCTGGCGGAGGAGGACCACCGCGGTGGCGGTGAGGGCGAGCCCGACGAGGCACAGCGCGAGGAACGCCCGGTCGCTGTCCCCGAAGTCGATCGCCCCGAGGAGCGGCCGCGGCACGATCGGCTCCTGGAGGGCCTGACCGTTGACCCAACTGAACTTCACCATCACCGCGTCGAAGAAGAGCGCGAACGCGAGGGTGGCCAGCGAGAGCCACACACCGGCGAGACGCTGTACGGGAATGGCCAGGAGGGCGCCGGCGGCGGCGGCGACGCCGACGCCGACCACCGACGCCACGAGGACGCTCACATCCCAGCGGTCGGCCAACTGCATGGTCGTGAAGGCGCCGATCGCGGCGAAGGTGGCCTGGCAGAGCGAGATCTGGCCGGTGAAACCGGTGAACACGGTGATGGACAGGAAGACGATGGCGAGGATCACCGACTGGGTGAGGAGGAGCAGCCAGAAGTCGTTGGCCCCCGTGAAGGCCCACAGGCCGATCCCGGAGACGATCGCGATGGTGACGACGACTGAGGCCCGAGTGAGGTCGCGACTGTGGTGGGCCGATCCCGTGGCGCGGGCTGGAGGCTCCACTCCGGCCAGGGGGTCGCCGCTGTCTCGATGGTGTCGGATCGCCGGCCAGAGCACGATCACCGCGAAGAGGACGACGAAGGGCAGGGAGGGGCCGAGGTTCTGCTTGAGGATGCTCCAGGACCCCTCGCGCGGAAGGAACGTCTGGAGTTGCAGGCTGAGGATGCCGAGGCCGAGTCCTCCGAGCAGAGCCGCGGGGAGGCTCACCAGGCGTCCGATGGCGGCCGCCGCGATCGCCACCACCACCAACTCGAAGAAGAACGCCTGGTCGAGGTTGGCAAAACGCGGGGCCAGCAGCACCCCCGCCAGACCGGCAAAGGTGCTGGACAAGGCCCAGGAGAACGCCGACACCCGGTCGGCGTCCACGCCGGCGAGCTCGGCCATGCGGGGGCTCTCCACAACGGCCCGTACCTGCAGGCCGATGGCGGTGTACCGGAACAGCAGGGCCAGGAGCGCGGCTCCACCGACCGCGACGGCGATCTGGGCCAGCTCGTTGCGGTCGACCGGGTAGTCGCCCAGGAGCCGGTACACCGTGTCGCCGGCGGGCACGATGCCGACGGCTCCGAAGCTCGCTGTCCGGTCGAAGTCGAGGACCAGCACGACGAGTTGGGGAATGGCCACTGCCAGGCCGATGGTCACCACCATCTTGGCGGCCGCGGTCGCCGATCGGAGGTTGCGGAACACCAGTCGTTCGAGGGCCAGGCCGATGAGCGGTGCGAGCACGAAGACCGCCAGCGCCAGCGCGACCAACAGGGGCCATTCACGCCGGACCCGCAGCTCGTAGTAGAGCGCCGCTGACGCGAACGCCTGGGCGCCGAAGGCGAGGTTGAAGACCCCTGAGGTCTTGTAGGTGAGGACGAAGCCCACCGCGATCAGCCCGTACACGGCCCCCACNNGGCACGCCCTGCAGGAGGGCCTGCACGACGTCGTCCACGGTCCCGGCGCCGAGCACCGCGCCGATCACCCCGCCGATCACCGAGGGGTGGGGTGGCGCAGCGCGTCCGGGTGGGTGTCCCGGTGCCTCACGGGACAGCGCCCGTGGGGACGGGCTCGCTCCAGGTGTCGCGGGGCATCGGCCAACACAGGAACGGCTCGCTGCTCTCCTGGTTGAACGGCTCGAACTCACCGTCGACCACCCGCACCGCGCTGAAGCATTCCTGTTCGTAGTCGACCTCCGGCGTGTCATCGGTCGGGATGGTGAGCTGACGGTCCCAGTCGATGGGGACGCTGATGCCGTCGGCGTCGTAGTCCTCGAGCGAGCGCAGAGCACCGATGACGGTGGCCCGATCGAACTCCGGGCCCGCCGCGAGCAGTCCCGTGAAGGCGAGGTGGGCGTTCAGCCAGCCGATCATGGCCAGCTCCTCGTCAGCGGCGTCGAGCGCGCCCGCGTACTCGAAGAAGGCGTCGCGCAATGGGCTGTCCAACGGCGTCTCGAAGGGAACGAACTGGGGGACCATCACGTCACCTTCGAAGATCTCGGCGTTCTCGGCGACGAACTCGGCGTTGTAGGTGTTCGGGTGGTACATGTCGACGTCCATCTCCTGTCGCCGCAACTCCTCGCCGAGGGTTTGCATGCCGTTCAGGTCCATGCAGGTCGAGATGAAGTCGACCCCGGCCTCCTTCATGGCTGACACCTCGGCCGCCAGCCCGTTCGGAAGTCCGAAGGCCAAGTCGTTGTCGAAGAAGCCGACCTCGATGCCACCGATGTCGCCGGAGAAGTGTTCGATGGAGTCCCGCTGCGCCTCGGCGCATCCCCGGGAGTTCTCACTGGTGCCGTACGCCAAGACCCCGACCGTCGTCGCCCCCAACTCCCGGGCGACATACGGGACCACCCGGGCGAAGCAGTCCGGACAGCTCGGTGCCACGTGGCCGAAGAGGCTGGGCTTGTCGGCGAACTCGGCGTGGATGTTCCACCCGAACGTGGGGATGCCGGCCTCGTCGAGCGTGGCTGCTCCGGTGAAGAGCAGGGTGGCCACGAAGACGCCGAAGGCACTGTCCTCGGACGCCACGGCTACGGCCTCGCGGTCGTTCGACCCCAACTCGTCGTCGCGTTGTTCTGCCAGCACCAGATCGCGTCCGTAGATCCCGCCCTCATCGTTGCGGTAGTCGAAGTACGCCTGGATGCCGGCGTTGTACGCGCCGCCGATGTCGGTCCCGAGTGGGTTGCCGGAGGTCGTGGTGATCGATGCGAACCGGATCTCGTCGTCGGTCACACCCGGCTGGTCGAGGGCGACGAACGTGTCGCGCTCCTCGGGGTCGGCGATCTCCACGTTGGTCGCCGGGGCGGCGTTGCCCGAGCCTCCGTCGTCACCCGAGTTGCCGCAACTGGCGGCGATGAGTGCGACGAGCAGGGTGAGACCGATTCGAGAACTGCAGCGAGACATCCGGATCCTCCATTGGTGCGGACGCAGGCTCTCCCCCCGGAGAGTGACGCGTTTGTCAGAAACGGAACCATACACCTTCCGCCCGGCCGCGGCGTCGGTTGACGAACGAGCCGCCTCAGGTAGGGTGTCGGCGATCGGAACTGACGCGGCTGTCAGAAAGGGGTGGAATGGTGCCGCTTGGCCACACGGATGCGAGCGGGGGCCTCTCGGCGAGCGGGCGAGACGCGGGGGCGACAGCTCGGTACCGTGCGTTCGGCTTCGTGTCCGACGAGACGACCGGCACGCTGCTCGAGCGGTCCGCCGACCGGTTCCCGGCTCGCGAGGCGCTGGTCGATCTCAGCGGCGGGGAGCCGGCCCGGTTCACCTATGCCGAGAGCCTCGACGAGGTGTGCCGCTTCGCCACGTTCCTTCGCCGGAGTGGGGTGGAGCGCGGTGACGTCGTGCAGATCCAGGCCCCGAACTCTGCCGCTGTCGTCTTCGCCTGCTGGGCGGCGTGGCGGATCGGGGCGGTGGTCAACCCGGTCGTCGACATCTATCACACTCACGAGCTCCGGGACATCGTCGCCCAGGCGTCGCCCGATGTCGTGGTCACGATGGCCGAGCACCGAGGATTTGCCCACGCGGCAGCCTTCGACGAGGTGCTCGCGGATCAGGGATGCGACCTGAAGGCCCGGGTGACGCTCGGTCCTGAGCGGGTCGCCGGCTGGACCTCGTGGTCAGCGGCCGTCGACAACGACGGCGCTGACGCGCCACGAGCAACGGTCGACCCTGATGCACCGACCCTCGTGCTGTTCACCTCGGGGACCACCGCTCGACCGAAGGGAGCCATCCACTCGCATCGCACGCTGATCGCCGAGACCATCCAGATGGCGAACGGATGGTCCATGGGGTGGATGGACCGGATGCACATGCCTCGGCCGATCGCGCACATCACGGGGGTGCTCTTCGCCCTGACCGTGCCCGTCTATCGGGGTGGGACAGTGGTGTTGTCGCGGATGGTCTCGATGCAGCAGGCCGTCGACGAGATCGTTGACCACGGCATCACGGTCACGGCCATACCGCCTCAGGCGATCCCCCTGCTCGTGGCCTCCTATGAGCGAGCGGGCATCGCCTCGGTCCCGCTGAGGGTGCTGGCCAGCGGGGGCACCAACGTCCCGGCCGCCCTTGTCGAGGCGGCTGAGGCGCTGGGGGTCCGGCCGTGCCGCATCTACGGGATGACCGAGATGCCCACGGTGACCATGCCGGCGCCGGCGGACACGGACAGGCAGCGGTTGCGAACCGACGGTCGGATCGCACCCGGTTGTGAGTGTGAGGCCGTAGATCCGGACAGCCGCGCGCCCCGACCGACCGGCACCGAGGGCGAGCTGCGGGTCCGGGGCCCGGAGCTCATGCTGGGGTACCTCGATCGGGGGCAGACCGGCGCGCAGGTCGACGGGGTCGGCTGGTTCTACACGGGTGATCTCGGGGTGGTCGACGACGAGGGCTGTGTGACCGTCACCGGTCGCATCAAGGACATCATCAACCGGGGCGGGGAGAAGTTCTCGGCCCGCGACATCGAGGAGGTGATCCTCGCGCTGCCCGGAGTCGCCGAGATCGCGGTGGTGGCGGCCCCGGATCGTCGTTACGGCGAGGTCCCCGTGGCCTTTCTCGTCCCGGCCGCGGATCCACCGCCGTCCGCGAACGAGCTCGTGGCCGCGCTCCGGGCCTCGGAGGTGGCCCGCCAGAAGACGCCGGTGCGTTGGCACGTCGTGGACGAGTTGCCCAAGAACGCGTCGGGCAAGGTGAAGAAGTTCGAGCTCGTGGCGCGCCTGGCCGCGGCCGCTCGGGATCACCCTCCACCACCGGCGGCCCACCGGGAGAGGAGCCAACCGTGACGGCCGCCGCGCTCGACCTCCCGTACCGCATGGTCGACGCCGACACCCACTACTACGAGCCCCGCGACTTCATCAGCGGGTACATCGAACCGAGGTATCGCGCTCGGTGCATCAACGTCCGGCGGACCGACGACGACATGGACGAGATCTTCTTCGGCGCCGAGCCGATGGCGTTCCTGAGGCATCATGCCGACTTCGATCGTGCCCCCCGCCCCGGCGGGCTGAAGGAGCAGTTCCGGGCGCTCAAGGCAAGCGGGCGGCTGGAGAAGGACGACGACTTCGGGGTGCCCGTGAGGGCGGCATGGCTCGATCCGGTCGCCCGTCTGGAGGACATGGACGCGCAGGGGGTCGACGTGGCCTTGGCGTTCCCCACCCGCGGTGTCTGTTTCGAGTTCCTCATGGGTGAGGACCCCGACCTGCTGTACGCCCACCTCGCGGCCTTCAACCGCTGGCTTGACGAGCAGTGGGGCTACGCCACTGACGACCGCTTGTTCGCACCGCCGTTGATGAACCTCACCGACATCGACCGAGCGACCGAGCTACTCGACGTGGCGCTCGCGCGTGGGGCGCGGGCCGTGCACCTGGCCTGTGGGCCGCAAGGAGGTCGGGCTCCGGGCGATCCCGTGAACGACCCGTTCTGGGCCCGGATCGACGAGGCCGGCATCCCCGTTGCCTTTCACATCGGCCCCACGAGGCTCAACGAGATGTACGGTGCCCACTGGGGCGAGGACCCGGATCCACCGGCGCACCAGCAGTCGGCCTTCCAGTGGACGTGCACGTACGGCGACACGGCGATCATGCACACGCTGGCTTCGTTGCTCTACCACAACCTGTTCGGTCGGTTCCCGGGCGTGCAGGTGCTGAGCGTCGAGCACGGCTCGCTCTGGGTCCCCTACCTGCTCGCCGCGATGGACAAGATGAAGGGGATGGGCCGCAACGGGCCGTGGCCCGGTGGGTACGTCAGTGGCCGCCCGAGCGAGGTGTTCCGCCGGCATGTCAGCGTGGTCCCGTACCAGGAGGAGCCCATCGCCGAGCTGGTGGTCGCCCTGGGGGTCGACCGCGTGCTCATGGGCTCGGACTACCCCCACGCCGAAGGCGTGGCCGAGCCGGTTCAGTTCCTGGATGCGCTGGCCGGATTCGGTCCGGTCGACGTGGAGAAGATCATGCGTGGCAATGCCCTCGCGCTGTTGGGGCTGGACTGACGTGGACGGCACCCCGGAGGAGTTCCGCGGCACGGTCGCCCTGATCACGGGTGCGGGGGCAGGCATCGGGCTGGCGACGGCCAAGCGGCTGGCGGCTGGCGGCGCGACCGTGGTGCTGACCGACAAGCACGCGGGACGACTCGCGGATGGTGTGGCGGCGGTCAATGCCGGACGCCCGAGCCGTCCGGCGCAGGGTCATGTCCTGGACATCGAGGAGCGTCAGGACTTCGACTCCGTGTTCACCTCGGTGGCCGAGCAGTGCGGGCCCATCGGCGTGTACGTCTGGAACGCGGCCCTCAACGTGCCCATGCCCCTGCTCGACTACGACGTGGACGTGTTCGATCGGATCACGACGGCGAACGTCGCCAACTGCTGGTACTCGTGCCGGGCGGTCGCGAAGCAGATGGCCGCGGCCGGTGGCGGTTCCGTCATCCTCGTGGGGTCGATCGCCCCGGACATCGGCGCGGCCGAGCGGGAGGCCCCCTACGCCATGTCGAAGGCGGCGGGCCGCGCCCTCATGCTGGGTCTGGCCCGGGCAGGCGGACCCGACAACATCCGGTGCAACGAGGTCGTCATGGCCTACGTCGAAGGGACGAGGTTCGCGGCCAGGCGCCCGGACACGGCCCGGCAGTTCGCCGCCCGCACCCCGTTGGGTCGGAACGCGGGGGTCGACGACATCGCCGAGGCGATCGCCTACCTGGCGTCGGGTCGAGCGGCCTTCGTCTCCGGGGAGGTCCTCAACGTCACCGGCGCGTACTACGGAACCCTCTGATGCGGACAGCGGTGATCTCTGTGGCCCGGGCGCACCCGAGGGCCAGAAAGGGGCAGCGGTAGTGCGAATCGGCCACACCGAGGCCACCGAAGCGTTCCGGGCGGAGTTCGTCGAGTGGCTCGACGACCATCTCCCCGACGAGGTCGTGGCCGTCGACCGCCCGACCTCGAGCGCGGGTCCACCCGAATGGGCGCGGGCCTTCCAGCGGCAGATGTTCGACGACGGCTGGCTGGTTCCGGGCAACCCGAGGGGTCTCGGCGGCCGCGGCGCGGGCCTGTTCGAGCAGATGGTCCACCTCGAGGAGCTCGGCCGCCGACACATCGTCCGAACGTTCAACCCCCAGGGTCTGGGGATCATCGCCGCCTCGATCATCTCCTTCGGAAACCCGGACCAGATCGAGCGCTATGCCGTCCCGATCATGCGCGCCGAGAAGACCGCGGCGCTCGCCATGAGCGAACCGGGGGCGGGCAGTGACCTGGCCGGCCTGCGCACGCGGGCCGAGCTCGACGGCGACGAGTTCGTGGTCAACGGCCAGAAGGTGTGGACCTCAGGTGCCCATGACGCCGATGTCCTGCTCGCCTTCGTGCGCACCGACCCCCAGGCGGTCAAGCACAAGGGCATCTCGGCCCTGCTCGTCGACACGTCGAGCCCGGGGCTCACGCCGCGCCCCTTCCCTGACGTGACCGGACGGGACCACACCGATTTCAACGAGGTCTTCTTCGATGACGTACGGGTGCCCCGGGCGAACCTGGTCGGTGTCCTCAACGAGGGTTGGGCCGTCTGCAACGGCGCCCTCGGTCACGAGCGGGCGATGCTCTGGGTCATGTGGTCCCAGGGCCTCGACGAGCAGATCGCCGATCTCATCGAGGACCTGGCCTCGACCGGCGCCACCGACGAGCTGAACATGGACCGGCTGGGCCGCTTGATCTGCGACGCCGAAGCACTCCGGCTGCTCGGGCACCAGTGCCTCGCCAAGCTCGAGCGCGGCGTCGATCCCGCGGAGCAGTCGCTCCTCAAGTTGATGGGCTCCGAGGCCCAGCGAGAAGCCGCCCTCCTGGCGCTGGAGGTGTTCGGGGCGCGGGGCCTCGATCAGCGTCGACCGGAGCGCCCACCGCAGCCGTTCGGGGTCGACCGGTCGAGCGAGACCTGGTTCCACCGCTATCTCTTCAGCTTCGCTGGGACGATCTCGGGAGGCACCAGCGAGATCCAGCGCAACATCATCGCCGAACGGGTGCTGGGCCTCCCGCGGGGAGCGCGACCGTGAACTTCGAGCTGACCGACGAGCAGCACGACCTTCGCCGGGCGATCCGGTCCGTGCTCGCCGAAGAGTGCCCGCCGACGCTGGCCCGGGCGGCGAACGAGGGCGACGTTCGGGCTGACGACCTCTGGCTCACGATGGTGGAGCTCGATTGGCCCGCCCTCTCGCTACCCGTGCAGCTCGGTGGTCTCGGGATGACCTGGGTGGACCAGGCGGTCCTCCTCGATGAGCTGGGTCGCGCTCTGGCACCGGTGCCCTATTGGGCGACGGTGACCCAGTTCGTTCCCGCGTTGCTCGAGCTCGGCACTGTGGTCCAGCAGGAGCGCTTCGTGGTCCCGACGGTCGCGGGCTCGTCGACGGGGGCACTGGCCATCGACGAGGGAGCCGGCACCTGGTCGCTCGACGGCGTGAGGGCCGAGGCTGTTGCCCAGGGTGACGAGCTGGTGTTGTCGGGGATCAAACGTTGGGTGGCCGACGGTGCGTCGGCCACCGAGATCGCTGTGGCCGTGCGTCTCGAAGGTCAGCTCCGTGTCGTGGTCGTCCCGGGCGCGTCCGTGTCGGTGACGCCGCTGCCTCCTCTCGACGGCACCACCCGGCACGCCGACATCGGCCTGGACGGCGTCCGTGTCGCCCGGGACCGCCTGTTGGGCGAGGGAGACGCCGGCAGAGGCCTGTCCCGGGCCATCGAAGCCGCGACTCTGGGGGTCGCCGTCTCGATGTGTGGTACCTGCGCCCGGATACTCGAGATGACGAGGGACTACGCCCTGGCCCGTGAACAGTTCGGTGTCCCGATCGGGTCGTTCCAAGCCGTGAAGCACAAGTTGGCCGACCTCCACCTCGATGTCCAGCGGGCCACGGCGCTGGGATACTTCGCGGCGCTCTGCGTCGCCGAGGACGACCCTCGCCGGACCATCGCCATCTCCATGGCCAAGGCGGCGGCAGGCGACGCCCAGCGCCGAGCGTTCCAGGACGGGCTCCAGCTGCACGGTGGGATCGGGTACTCCTGGGAGCAGGACCTGCACCTGTTCCTCCGCCGCGCGAAGGTCGGCGATCTCCAGTTCGGCGGGGCGTCCCACCACCGCCGCGCGGTCGCCCGGGCCGCGATGGCCGGCGCGGTCGGCGCCCACAAGTGACCGAGACAAAGGAGAGCACGTGAAGGATGCACTGCAGTACGAGGGACGGAGGGTGCTCGTCACCGGAGCGGCGTCCGGGATGGGCGCGGCCACTGCCCGGATCCTGGTGGGCCTCGGTGCCGAGGTCCACGGCCTGGACATCCGCCCGGGGGCGAAGGCACTCGCAGCGTTCCACCTCTGTGACCTGGGTGACCCCGGAGCCGTCGACCGGGCCGTGACCGCGGTCGGTGGCCCGGTGGACTCCCTCTTCAACTGTGCAGGGCTGCCGACCACCGCCCCCGATCTCGCCGTCATGGCCGTGAACTTCTGCGGCCATCGTCACCTGACCGAGGCGCTGGTGGCGGACATGGCCGCCGGCGCCAGTGTGGCCTTCATCTCTTCGGTTGCCGGGATGGGCTGGATGGCCCACGCCGCCGAGGTGCTCGAGTTGGTGACCACTCCGGACTTCGACACGGCGCAGGCCTGGTGCGTCGCCCACCCCGATTTGACCGACAGCAAGGGCTACAGCCTTTCGAAGGAGGCGATCAACGCCTACGTGGCCCTCCGCGGCTTCCAGCTGGCGCCCGCCGGGATCCGGGTGAACAGCCTGAACCCCGGACCGACCGACACACCGATGATGCCGTCGTTCATCGAGAGCCAAGGCGAGGAGTACTTCGAGCGCTTCCCCAAGCCACTCGGACGAAATGCCACGGCCGACGAGCAGGCGTGGGCGCTGGTGATGCTCAACAGCCCCCGCTCGAGCTACATCACCGCCACCAGCATCTTCGCCGATGGCGGCTTCACCGGTGGTCTGTTCACCGGGGGCATCGACCCCGCGGTGCTGGTCCCCGGCGACTGATCACGGGAGGGTCGCCCGGGGTCAGAGGACCGCGCCGCGCTCCTTGAGCTCGGCGATCCGTTCCCACGCGATGCCGGCGTCGAGGAGGACCGTCTCGGTTTGCTCCCCGTGCCGGGGCGCCCGCTCGATCTCGATGGCCTCCTCGTCGAACTGGATCGGGCTGGCCACGAGCTGGACCTCCTGTCCGTTGGCTGCCACCATGCCGGGCAGGTAGCCGTTGGCCAGGACCTGTGGGTCCTCGTACAGCTCCGGGAGGGTCTGCACCGGGGTCCAGACCCCGGTGAAGTCGGCCAGGACCGCCTGCCAGTGGGCCAGCGGAGCCGACGCGAAGATCTCGTCGAGCTGGGCCACGCACTCGGCCCGGTTCTCCGTACGGGCCGCGGCATCTGCGAAGCGGGGGTCCCGGGCGAGCTCCGGTCGGCCCAGGCGGGTCACCCAGTCCTCCCAGAACCTGTCGGATTGGAGCAGGATGAAGGTGATGAACCGGTCATCGGCCGTCCGGTAGGTGCCGACACCCGGATTGGGGGTGTCGGGTCGATCCCGGACTGGTAGCCGTTCGAGGCCGAAGAGCTTCGATGCCACCACGAGCGGGGAGATGTTCCACATGGCGGTGGCGAGCAACGAGACGTCGACGACACTCGGTTCACCTGTCCGCTCCCGCTGGGCGAGCGCGGCGGCCACGCCGCCGGCGAGGGCCAGGCCGCCCATGACGTCGCCGAACGCCGGCGAGCTTTGTCCGGCGGGATAGCCGTCCTCGGAGGGTGGGAACACCGCTGCCAAACCGCCACGGGCCCAATACGACGCGCCGTCGTACCCGCCCTTCTCCGCGTCGGGCCCCTTCGGTCCCTGGCCCGAGCCCCGGGCCACGATGATCCCTGGATTCACGGCGCGCAGATCATCGACGTCGATGCCGAGGCGTCGGCGGACCGCGGGGAGGTAGTTGGTGAGCACCACGTCGGCGGTCGCGACCAGTTGGAGGAACGTCGCCTGCCCGTCGGGATGGGCGAGGTCGATGCCGACCGACTTCTTGCCCCGGTTGGGCTGCTCGACCATGAAGTTCACCCCGTCGGAACCGCCGGGAACCAGGCCCGACGTCGTGAGGCCGCGTTGGGGGTCGCCGGTCAGCGGGTGCTCGACCTTGATCACCTCGGCGCCCCAGTCCGCCAGCACGGAGCCGGCTGCGGGTACGAACATCCAGGTGGCCACTTCGATCACCCGGGTTCCCTCAAGTGGTCCTGTCATCGTCTCGTGCTCCTCCTGAGGGGGGTTGTGGGCGTGATGGTCGACGTGGCCCGGATCACGTGGTGGGGCCTGCCGGCCAGCCCACGGTCTTGGTCTCGGTGAAGATCTCGAGCCCCTCGAGCCCGCACTGGCGCCCGATCCCCGAGCCCTTGTAACCGCCGAACGGGGCATCGGGCCCATACCAGATGGCGCCGTTCAGTCCCAGGGTCCCGGTCCGGATCTTCCGGGCGACGTCCTTGGCCCGCTCCACGTCGCCCGAGGTGATGGTGCCCGACAGGCCGTAGGACGAGTCGTTCGCGATCCGCACCGCGTCGTCGTCGTCCTCGTAGCCGATGATGCAGAGCACCGGGCCGAAGATCTCCTCTCGGGCGATGGTCATGGTGTTGTCGACGTCGGCGAACAGGGTGGGTTCGACGTAGTAGCCCCGGGGGAGGTGGTCGGGGCGGCCACCTCCCACGACCACGCGCGCCCCCTCGGCCCGACCCTGGTCGATGTAGCCGAGAACGCGGTCACGCTGCCGGGCCGATATCTGGGGGCCCTGGAGGACCGACGGATCCGTCGGGTCCCCATAGGCCCAGTTCTCGAAGCTCGCTCGCGCCAGCTCGACGGCGTCCTCGTAGCGGGACCGGGGGACCAGGAGCCGAGTGGAGATCGCGCAACCCTGGCCGCCGTGCATGCAGCACCCCGCGGCGCCCGCCAGCGTGGCCTCGAGGTCGGCGTCGTCGAGCACGATGTTGGCCGACTTGCCTCCGAGCTCGAGGAACACCGGCTTCACCGTTGCCGCGGCCGCGGCCATGATGCGTCGCCCGGTGGCCGTCGAACCGGTGAAGGCGACCATGTCGACTGCAGGGGAGGTCGACAGGACCTCGCCCACCTCGTGATCCTGTGCAGTGACGATGTTCACCACGCCGGGTGGGATGTCGGTGTGCTCGGCGACGAGTCGGCCCAGCCGGGCTGCGGTGTGGGGTGTGTCGGGCGCGGGCTTCACCACGCAGGTGTTCCCCATGGCGAGGACCGGGCCGAGCTTGTTCAGCAGGATCTCCATGGGGAAGTTCCACGGCACGATCACGGCCACGACGCCGATCGCCTCCTTCCAGACCTCCCGCTCGGCGTCGCCGGTCCCGAAGGCGTTCTTGACGGGAAGAGCGCGCCGCCACGGGAACGCATCGATCATCTCCGCCGGCCAGGTGAGTGCCTCGCGCAGGGGTGCATCCAGCTGCGGGCCATAGGTCAGGAGCAGTGGGGCGCCGGCTTCGGCGACCAGCTCCCCTCTCAGCTCCTCCTGTTCGGCCTCGATGGCGGCCTGCAGCTGGAGCAGGCCGCTCTTTCTGGCCTCGTGGTCGCGGGCCCACCCGGTGGTGTCGAAGGCCTCTCGAGCCGCCCCGACGGCCCGGGCCATGTCGGCCCGCGTCCCGTCAGCCACGGGGCCGATCACCTCCTCGGTCGCCGGGTTGACGTTGTCGAAGGAGGCCCCGCCCTCGGCGTCGACCAACTGTCCTCCGATCAGCATCCTCGTCTCGTTCACGCGTTTGCTCCTGACCTCATCGCGATCTCTGCGGTCCTCACCAGACCAGCTCCAGGTTCTCGACCTGGCGCAGGTTGGGCGTGTACTCGAGGGTGATGTCGTCGGCGATCCGGTAGTCGGGTACGCGCCGGTGCCACTCCTCCAGCACCACCCGCAGTTCCATCCGGGCCAAGTGGGACCCGAGGCAACGGTGGACGCCCCCGCCGAACGCCAGGTGCTTGTTCACCTCTCGGTCGAAGTCCACCCGCTCGGGCTCGTCCCACTCGGCGGCATCGACGTTCGCCGAGCCGAGGATGACCGAGACGGTCGACCCTCTCGGGACGGGGCAGCCCCGGAGCTCGGTGTCCGCCGTCGCGATGCGGATCACACCGGGTACCGGGGTCTCCCACCGCAGGAGCTCCTCGATCGCCCGCGGGATGACGTCGGGCTCCTCGGCCAGTCGTCGACGTTGGCTCGGGTTGGCGGCCAGGTAGGCGAGCATGCAGTCGAGTGATGCGGTCACGGTGTCGAGGCCGGCGAGGAAGAAGAGGTAGCCGATGTCGGCGACCTCCTCGGGGGTCAGACGCTCACCGTCCACTTCGGCGTCCAGGAACCCCGAGATGAAGTCGTCGCGGCGCGCTGCCTGCCGCTCGGCGATGACCTCGTCGAGCACGGCGTAGATCGCCTGCCCGGTCTCGGCCACGGCTTCGGCTCGCTCCTCGGCGGTGTCGGCGTCGGGTCGGATGATGCCGTCCTTGAGGGCGATGAACTCGTCGCGGCGGGAAACGGGGAGGCCGAGGAGGCCGAGGAAGACCGTGGTGGGCAGGGGTTCGGCGATGTCCCGGTGGAAGTTGGCCCGGCCCTGGTCGACCACGGCGTCGATCATCTCGTTGACGAGGGCACGGGTCGTGGCCTCCACCGTCGCCACCCGCTTCGGTGCGAACAGGGGGTCGAGGAGGCGACGGAACGTCCGGTGTCGCGGCGGGTCGATCTGGAGTGGGATGAGCGGCCGGACCTGGCCGATGGCAATGGCGTCGTCGTTCGACGAGAAGAGGGCCGGATCGTGGAGCACCGCCATGACGTCGTCGTGGCGGAAGACCAACGTGGTCTCCATGAGGTTCCGCTCCATGGTGACCACGGGAGCGTCCTCGCGCATCGCCCGATAGAAGACCTGGGGGTGCGCTGCGGGATCGACATCGGTTCCAGCGGCGTCGATCGGATTCTCGGTCATGGCTTCTCCTTGCGGGTGTCAGTGGGACTCTGGGGATCGGTGGGGTCTGGTTTGTCGAGGAGCAGGTCGATGGCGGACTCGGGGCAGTTCGCCGCGGCGATTCGGGCTCGCCTTTCCATGCCCTCGGGGACCGGTCGGTCACCCCCCACGCTGTAGCCGTCGTCGTCCGCGTCGAAGAGGTCGGGAGCGAGCATGTAGCAGCGCCCGTGTCCGGTGCACCGGGCGGGGTCGACCCTCGCGATCATCGTTGGTCAGTGCCGCCGGTGAGATGGGCAGAGAACCGCGCGAGGAGCAGGGTCATAGCGCCTCGGGTCCGGCGCTCGTCGAATCCAGGGAAGTTGGCGACGAGGTACGGGGCCCATTCGAGGAGGGCGAGCAGGGCGAGCGCGAGCACGGGGCGCTGTCGGCCGTCCGCACCCGTCACTCGTCCGATGTGCCCGAGGGCTTCGGAGGCGATCCGTTGGCTGATCTCTTCGGCTCGCGCCGTCTCGAACCAGACGCTGAACAACGCGCCGTCGGCCAGGAACGAGGTGATCCATCGCTCGGCCCACGGCGCGACCGACTCCGTCTCGAGGGCGGCAGGCAGATCCTCCAGTTGGGTGAGCATCCGCTCGGCTGCCCGCTCGGCCACGAGGGCGAACAAGTCGCCTTTGTCGTCGAAGTAGCGGTAGAAGGTGCCGTGGGCGACCCCGGCCTGGGCCACGAGGTCGTCGACTCTCGTGTTCTGCCAGCCGAGGGCGGGAAACACCACCGCCGCGGCATCGATGAGCTGTTGCCGGGCGCCCGGCTGGGGTCGGCTCGTCCGGTCCACGGATCGGCGTGGGGTGGGGAACTTCGCGGTGATCGGCGGGGTGCCGCCGAGGTCGGTGAGGCCGAACCACAGCACGTCGGTGAGCTGGTCGACAGTGCCCTCGTCGTCGACCTCGACGAGGGCACTGTCGAGGAAGGAGAGTGTGCTGGTCAGCATGGTCATGACCAGTGCCCCGAGCACCTCAGCGTCGGCGGCGTGCGGGGGGCGTGGTCGCACGGCCCGGGTGAGGGCCAAGCCGTGGCCGAGGGTCAGCTCACTGGCAGCCGCCATCATCTTGGGATCGCCCCGCAGGGCCGGCCGGAACGCGGCAAAGATCGGTGCCTGTCGTCGGTGGAGGGCGACCAGGTCCGCGACCCACGGCCGGAGTCGGTCGCGTGCCGCGGTCGTGGGCTCGATGTCCGGTACCGAGGCAGTGAGTGCGGTGAGAGAGGCGCCCAGGCGTCCCGCGAGGCGCTCGAACAAGGCCTCCTTCGACGGGAAGTACTGATAGAAGGTCGGTCGCGAGCAATTGGCTCGCTGGGTGATCTGCTCGACCTGGGTGTCGGCGAAGCCGAACTCACCGAACGCCTCGATCGCGGCCGCCAGGATGCGCTCCTGGGTCATCCGCCCGCGACGGCCGACCTCCGGGTTCTGACCGAAGCCGGACCGTCGTTGGACGGTCTCGTTGCCGCCTCCGAGCACGGACATCGGATCAGGCCACGCCGAGCAGGCCGCGAAGGTTGCCCCCCATGATCCGGGCGACGTCATCCCGGCCCATCTCGTCCGGCAACTCGTCGATGTAGCTCACAGGGTCGGCCAGGCCTTCCGGATGCGGGTAGTCGGACCCGAAGAGCAGGCGGTCGGCCCCCATGAGGTCGACGAGGCCCGACAGGTCGTCCTCCCAGAAGGGGTTGACGTACACGCAGCGGCGGAACGTGTCCACGGGGTCCTCAGCGAAAGACTGAGGCATCTTCTTGAACATCATGGCGAACTCGTCCAGCAGAGGTCGGACCCATGAGCCCCCGTTCTCGATGGTGGCGATGCGCACACCGGGGAAGCGGCTCAGCGCGCCGTGGCACACGAGGGCCGCCATCATGTCGTGGATCGGCCGGTTCATCATCAGCATGTTGCGGAACGGGTTGAAGATGAAGGGCAGGTACTCGCCCGAACCCTCCCACGGGGTGACGTGGTCGGCGTACCCCGAGTCCGAGGAGTGCATGCCGACGAGGACCCCGGACTCCTCGACGCGGGCCCAGAAGGGGTCGAACTCATCCGAGCCCGGCGACCGTGGGCCGCGGGGGCCCCAGGCCGGTGCCGGACGGATGAGCACGCACCGAGCGCCGCGCTCCAGGCACCACTCCAGTTCTTCGACGGCTCGCTCGACGATCGGCAGGGCGATGACTGGCGTGGCGAAGATCCGGTCCTCGTGGTTGAAGGTCCACTCGTCGAGGATCCACTCGTTGAGCGCGTGGGTGGCGGCATGGCAGAGGTCCGGGTCGTCACGCATGCGCTCCTCGAGGAGGCTGGCCAGGGTCGGGAACATCAGGGATCCGTCGAGCCCGAGGCGGTCGAGCTCGGGCAGCCGATCGGTCGCGGTGCGGGCCCAGTCAGGGCAGCGCATCGGCTCGCCGAAGATCTCGCGGAGCGCGAGCCCTTCGGGGTTTCCGTTGCGGAAGAACGATTCCTGGGCGCCCGGCCGGGCGACGACCTCGAAGGTCGGATTGGGGATGTAGTCGCTGATCAGGCCCCGGATGGCGATCTTGGTCCGACCCTCGACCTCGACGTACCGGATGGCGTTGCGGTGGGCCTTGGGCAGGTGCCGGGTGAAGGCGTCCTCGGTTTCGTACAGATGGTTGTCGGAGTCGAACACGGGGAAGTCAACGGTGTGGGTCATGTCGTAGGACCTTTCGCGGTTGATGCCCTGAAATCTAACATGGACGTCAGCGCGATGGTGGGTTCAAGGCTTCGAACGGTCCGCTGATGATCGGTGGGCCATGCTCCAGATGGGGGCCCCACGGTGGCGGGTTGGCAGCGACGGTGAGAGCCACTATTCTGACAGTCACGTCAGTCGCGACCTGGGGGAAACCATGGAACTGGACGACCTGATCCTCGTGAGCGTCGATGATCACGTCGTGGAGCCCCCCGATCTCTTCGAGGGTCGGCTTCCGGCCCACCTGGAGGACAGGGCGCCTCGTCTCGTGAAGCTCCCGAGCGGTGCCGATGCCTGGATGTTCGAAGGGCGGCCGCTGCCCAATGTGGGCCTCAACGCCGTCGCCGGCCGGGTACCGGAGGAGTACGGCCTCGATCCATTGGCCTTCACCCAGATGCGGCCCGGGTGCTACGACATTCACGAGCGGATCCGCGACATGAACGTCAACGGTGTACTCGGCTCGCTCAACTTCCCGAGCCTCGCCGGCTTCGCCGGTGGCCTCTTCCTCGGTTGTAGCGACAAGGAGGTCGCGCTCGGCCTCCTCGAGGCGTACAACGACTGGCACGTCGACGAATGGTGCGGCACCTATCCGGGGCGGATGATCCCGCTGGGTGTCGTCCCCGTGTGGGACCCGGATCTGATGGCGGCGGAGACCCGGCGCCTGGCGGCAAAGGGCTGCCACGCCGTCACCTTCACCGAGTCACCGGAGAAGATCGGCCTCCCCAGCTTCCACACGGACCACTGGGATCCGTTCTGGGCGACCTGTGACGAGCTCGGCACCGTGGTCTGCATCCACATCGGCTCTTCGTCGAGCACGGTCGTGACGTCGTCGGACGCACCGATCGACACGTTGATCACCGTTCAGCCGGTGGCGCTGCTCAACTGTGCCGCGGACCTGCTCTGGTCCCCGATCTTCCGGAAGTTCGGCAACCTCAAGATCGCGTTGTCCGAAGGCGGGATCGGCTGGATCCCGTACTTCCTCGAGCGTGCCGACTACGTGTACCAGCGCCATCGGGCGTGGACGAACCAGGACTTCGGGGACCGTCTGCCCAGCCAGGTCTTCAACGAGCACGTCGTGACGTGCTTCATCGACGACGCGGTCGGGATGGAGGTCCGGCACCACCTGAACATGGACCAGGTGTGCTGGGAGTGCGACTACCCCCACTCCGACTCGACCTGGCCGAATGCGCCCGAGATGGCGATGAAGTTCCTCGGTGGGCTCCCCGACGAGGACATCGACCGGATCACCCATCGCAACGCCATGCAGGTGTTCTCCTACGATCCGTTCGCCCACCTGGCCCGTGACGAGTGCAC